>OLJW01000039.1_pt1 | contig 175101 bp, 132 predicted proteins | sample 1603411 | NCBI WGS metagenome assembly OLJW01 (sample SAMN04168659, study PRJEB22393) | human gut metagenome | biome: human gut microbiome; feature: stool | host: Homo sapiens | collected 2014-05-12 | reverse complement strand
GCCCATTATTGTCAATCAATGACCACTTTCGTAAGATTGTCATTGTTGGTGATGACATTCATCGCAAGGAGGACGAACTCGGAGTATTGACTGTTGGATTATTGGATTTCTTGACAGATAAGAACTTGTTGGAGCAAGGATAATCATTTTATTATATAATTATGCATAGATCCAAGAACTCTTTCCTTGAGTGGCTTGTCTACTCGCTTATCTTCTTCTTCCTGTACGACATCATTTGGATATTGGTAGACCTGCCCGACTTCCTACAGTCTGTAAGCGGACTGTATCCTGAGTTGCTTGTTGACTTTGCACTCTGCGGTTTGTTCTCGCTTTCGAGTTTGTATCTCAACCGATGGCTGTTCAAACAGCAGCGCTTTTGGCGCGAATGGCAGGGCCACCGTGTGTTCGTGCAGAACGGACTGGTGTTGTTGGGCTTCAACCTGCTTATTGCTGGTGGCTGCGAACTGCTGCTGAGCCTTGTAGCACCTAAGCTTATGATGCAGGATATATGGGGAACGTCTTTCCTATTCGGACTGATAGCGAGTCTTGTAGCACTCATCCACCTTTCGATGCACTTTTCAGACATGATTGTTCTGAAAGGCAAGGAGAACCTCGCCTTACAGAAGCGATACCTTATGCTGCAGTTGGACCCACATTTCGTGTTCAACAGTCTTAGTTCACTTGCCGGAATGATAGGGGAGGACCCGAAGATGGCTGAGGACTATGTCGTGAAACTCTCACATATCTACCGCTACATACTTCAGCATATCGACAAGAAGTATATAACCCTTGCCGACGGCACCGACTTCATCAAGTCGTACATCGGGCTGTTCAACATGCGATACGACAACGCCATCGTCCTGCACGCCGACGATTTGCACGGCGACCGCAACGAATGTATTCTCTCGCTGAGTCTACAGCTTATCATCGAGAATGCCGTGAAGCACAACTGTCCGCAGAGCGGCACCGAACTTCATGTGTCTCTTGGTCGCCAGGGCGACATGCTCGTCATAAAGAACAACCGCATATATACCAACCAGACCAACGACCAGAGCATAGAGTCGTACGGAATAGGTATCAGCAACCTGAAGCAACGCTACCGACTGGAGGGCGAGGCAGAGCCAGAGTTCGTAGCCAGTCAGGATGCCTTTGAGGTGCGACTGCCAATCATAAAACGAAAACAATAGAAGAACGATGCAAAAGGTATTGATTATAGAAGACGACCATTTCAGCGCTAGACGTCTGAAAAGGCTCATTATGGATATTGACGACACGATAGACGTGCATGGACCGCTGAAAAGTGTGGTGGAGGTGACAGAGGAGCTTGCCGCCAACAACGACTATGACCTTATCTTTTCCGACATCCGACTTGCCGACAGTGACGTGTTTGAAGCGTTCCGCAAGGTGATGCCGCAGTCGTTCGTGATCTTCACCACGGCTTACGACGAATATGCAATGGAGGCGATAAAGAACAACGGACTCGACTATCTGATGAAGCCGATTGACGCAGGTGAGCTGCGTGCCGCAATCGGCAAACTGCGGTTTAACCGCTATGCGCAGCAGTCTGCCGTGGTGAGTCCGCTGCACGACGTGCTTAACGACACGCGCCAATACCGCGAGCGTTTCCTAATCACGAAAGGTGACGAGCTTTGCATGCTCTGCGCTGACGACATATGCTACATCAATATGCATGACAACCGCATCACGGCGTTTGCCGTCGACGGCACATCCTATCCGCTGCCCATGAGCATGAACGACCTGGAGCAGGCTTTAGACCCTGCCCGTTTCTTCCGTCTCAATCGACAGTATATCGCCAACATTAATGGCATCAGAAAAATCAGTTTTTACTTCAGTTCCAAACTCATAGTAAGATTGAAAGGATGTAAGGATGAGAATATTGTGATAAGCAAAGAGAAAGCGACATTGTTTAAGAAATGGTTGGAGAAATAATGGCGACCGTTCGATGCCTCATACGACAATGGAGCTACACTTGATGATTTGGATGAGGATAAAATACGTAGTTTTCTTCAAGTTGCCCGTTCAAAACGAAATTTTCCACTTTCGGTAGATACTCCCATAAAAGAGTTGCTTACTCATTTGGATTTGATTGATGAAAACGATAGGATTGCCAATGCTGCAATTCTGCTTTTCGGCAAGAAACCTCAGAAATATTTCATACCTTCAGAAGTTAAATGCGTTCAGTTTTATGGTAATGTGGTGAGAAAGCCTATGCCAGCATATCAGATTTATCGTGGAGATGTATTTGAATTGGTGGATCAATCAACGAGTTTTGTAATGAGTCGTGTGAATAATTGGGTGGGTACTCGTGATGAAGGAGAAACAGCATCTGTTCCAACTCATCCTGAATTGCCTATTGATGCAGTTAAAGAAGCGATTGTCAATGCCATTTGTCATAGAGATTATACGAGTAATGCAAGTGTTCAGGTGATGCTATTCCGGAATAGGCTGGAGATTTGGAATCCAGGACAACTACCGTATGGACTCACGGTGCAGAAACTTCAAGGACCTCATAAGTCTCTGCCGACTAATCCATTGATAGCCGATCCGATGTATTGGAAGGGGTATATCGAGAAGGTTGGTACTGGTACAGAAGATATTATTGAGAAATGTCGCGATTATGGGTTGAAGACACCGGAGTTTTACCAGGAGGAAGATTTCAGAGTAGTCATTTGGAGGACAGAAGAGCAAAGCGATCCAAAGCGATCCAAAGATGATCCAAAGATGATCCAAAGTGATCCAAAAGAAGTCGAAGACCTTATTGGACTGATAAAGAATAATCCTTCTATATCAAGGGCAGAACTTGCAAGAAGGCTTGATTTAAGTGAACGGCAAGTTCGTAAGATAATGGGGCAATTACGAGCAGATGAAAGGCTGACTAGAAAGGGAGGTAAAATAGGAGAATGGATAATAACTGATAAATAAGATAAAATAGCCAATCTCTTTGCCCTTTATATCAAAATACAATTTAAGGGACATTGTCTCGGATATGTGAATGGAACTACCGTACTTCACCTTAATAAAAAAGCATTGCCCGAATTTGAAATCAGAATACCCTCCGAATATGAGGCAAGAACGATGAACGACACCTTTGCCATTTTGAGCAAATGGCAAAGGTGTTACAAGAAAATGACAGGCCTATTTGCCTTCGTGACACACTTCTTCCGAAACTAATGTCGGGCAAGCTGAAAATCAAAGAGATAGAAGCTAAACTAGATGGTCAAACCAACTGCTAAATTCTCATTTATCTTTTTTTCCGCCTCCAGATTACCACTAAAACCAATAGTATCCCAACGATCAGCATCCCGGTAAATACAGGTTTCAGACCGATTAAGGTATTCCGGTTTTCTTGCGCCGGCTGATAAGAAGCCTCTTTTTTCAACACCACCGCATTCTGCCTATGTTCGGTTTGCACTTCCCGGGTCCTGTCCAATTGTTCCTGATATACTTCACGACCATTTTCAGGTATATGAGAAATTACAAATTTCTGCAATTTCTGATTATCGCATACAAATCCGGAACAGGCCGGTCCATGCTCACTGATAAACCGGACATGCAAGCCGGATATTTCCTTCAATTGCTCCTCCGTTGCTTTCCAGTATCCTTTCCGTGCTGTTTCTAACATCACTGCTGTAATCTCCTGCAACGCTGCCGGATTTTCCGCTTCAAAAAAACGGTGTATCCCCAGATTGAACTCATCTTTTACATACACTTGATAGATACGATCCCAAATATCGTTTCCTATCACCGAAGGCTTCATCACATTCCATCCGAAAGTATTCCGGATCGTTTCACCAAAAAGAGCGGCCGACGAAGCTCCTCCTTTCATTTTTTCACGAATATACTCAGGATTAAAAAGAGTAGTACGTCCTTCTACCCCGATTGCCTCTTTCAGGTCCTGCACGCGCATGTGGTTCCTGTTCCGGTAGTCACTCAAATAAGTTTCCGGATCCTTACCCGTAACCTGCCTTATCGTAAGATTCAGACCACCCATAAACTCATAAACATGATCCAAACTCAAAGCTCCCCATGTATTACTCTGACGGGGTTGAACGACCACATCCGCATCATGTAGAGCCGCTTCAAAAACCTCTTTACCATACTTACCCCAGGCTTTACCGTCACTGTACATCATCCCCATATTCACTAGATAACGGGCAGCAATCTCGGATTCCTTTTCCCAGGCATCTCCTTTTTCCACCAATCCCGTGATTCCCGTTCCATAACCGGCTCCACCGAAAACACGTACTGTCGACAGTTCACGGGCTTCTTTCGGAGAGAAACCTTTTTCCAACAAAATTCTTTCTGATTCTACCGTTCCTTCCGACACATAATTCCCGCAAGTGTCATTTTCCGACTGAGCCACCATTTTCACAGCCTTAGTCAATAATTCCAAACGGGAAGCAGCCACATCACGTAATTGTCCGGAGGTCTGAACCACAACGTCTATCCTCGGCCGACCCAGTTCAGCCGATGGAATCAAACGCAGATCTGTCACACGATTCATTCCGTCACGAACAGGGGCAACCCCCAACATATACAAAGCCTGAGCCAAAGTCGCTCCCTCAGTTTCGATAAACTCCCCCGCCCAAAAAGTGTAACTGACTTTACGCGGATATTCACCATGCTTACGATAATACCGGTCGAGCGTGGACTTGGCCAACGCCTTCCCTTCGTCCCAGGCCCTCACACCGGGTGTCGCTTCGGCATTAATACCGAAGAGATTACGCCCGGTCGGCAGTGTATTCGGATTACGCACAGCATCTCCTCCCGGCGACGGAGCTATAAATCCACCGTTCAACGCATTCAACAACGAACGCATTTCCCGTTCCGGAGACTCACGCAATTCCTGTACATACTGTTGTATATTTTCAGCTGTCCGCTCAATCTCCCCAACCGCCTGTGCAAATTCTTTTTCTTCCGCCGGAACTTCCGGCATCTCCGCTTTTTTCCCTTCCGCTTCCGCCTTTTTCCGGGCTTCAATCCTTTTTTTCACCCAATCCGGCATCTTACCGACTTTCGGAATTCCGGCCGGCATTTTCATTCCTCCCTCACTTTTTTTCACGCCTTCGGAAATATTATTACCTGCTTCCGAAGCCATCGCCATCATCTCACTCATCGACAATTGCCGCGGACTTACAGCCATTTCCGTCGCTTTCGCCCGCATCACATCTTCCATATTCACCCCCAACTCCCCGAGCGACAAATTGCTGCCAGTCCGTAGTGCCTTTCTCACCAACTGACGGGAATCTGACAAATAGTATCTGGATATAAACACATTATCATTATATTGTTCCGGTGTAATTTTCCCTTTCTGCCGGTCAAGCCGGGCCAGACTATAGGCCAGTGGCTCGGCACTCATGGCAACGACAGTCTCCTCCATTTCTTTCCCGGCATACACTTGCCCCATTGTATAAAGCTTGCCCGTCATCTTTTCATTGGCAATTTCTTCGGCAAAACTCTCTACCTGCCGAATCTCCTGCTCTGTACTCGGTATAGTAATCACACTATCCAGCTGCAAATCATGATGTAATCCCAATGCAACCACCTTCCGCTTAATCTGCAATGCCACCTCCTGTCGTTGTACTTCCGAAGTCCGGTCGTAACGAGCAATCAAGTCGAAAAGTTCTTCATACTGTCCGCGTGTACGGCTCTCCATAAACGGAGGTGTCAGATAAGACACCAGTGAAGCATACGTCCTTCGCCTGGCTACGATCCCTTCACCCACATTTGCAATGGTATAATAATAAAAATGCGGTAAAGTTCCTACCATCCGGTCTGACCAGTCCTCCCGCGACAGAGCGGCCTGCTTACCCGGCGTAAATTCCAGGCTACCATGCGTTCCGAAATGGATTAAGGCATCCGCTTTAAATCCGTTCTGAATCCAAAGGTAAGGAGCCATATAAGCATGAGGTGGTGCCACCTTTGCACCATGTACAATCTTAAACTCATCATCCCCGGATGCCGCAGGTGGTTGTGGCATTAAAACCACATTTCCAAAATGCAGACAAGCAAACGCCAAAGCCGGTTCACCATCTTGTTCCCCAACCATATAACTACCGGGAGCCTCTCCATAACGCTCCACCACCTCCGCATATTTTTCCGGAGTCAACACCTTTTGCACCCACGCTTCATAATCCGATTTTTTTATCCACTCAGGATGTCCCGTCGCCATAAACTCCGCAATCCGTCCCTTCGCATAACTACCGAAAACACTACCTTCCCGTTGGAGCATCGCCTCGAATTCCTTTTCCGTTTCCGGAATACCCTCTACTGTATAACCTTCCGCTTTCAACCGTTTCAGCAATTCATACAACGAAGGTGCCACTTCCAACCCTGCTGCTGTCAGAGCACTCTGTCCCGGTCCCTTCAGATAAACAACAGCAATACGTTTATCCCGGTTTGGCATCCGCTGTAATTTCACCTGCCGGCAAATTGCTTCTACCAAATCATCTACCCGGTCATCCACCGGCACAAACTGATAATATCCGTTTTCATCGGCATCCTGAACCGACAATACCTCCGGACGCCCTCCTCCGTCAATTTCCGGCAGCACGACACTAGCCGAAAGATAACTACCTGTCAACCCACGCGGATCAGCTTCCCACTCCTGCCGTTTTTGCAGCAAAGTCAATGGACAAAACAAAGGGATATTCCGCTCCTCAAGCCACTTCACTGCCCGATCGCCTCCCAAACGTCCCATCGGCAAATAAATCACGGCATCCGGTGATACTTCTTTCAACATTTCCAACCGTTTCCGCGCCGCATGAATCGGATAAACGTTCATTCCGGCACGCTCCAAACGGCGAATCAAGGTATCTACATTTGCCCGGTTACCGCTCAAAGGTGAAGTCATCCCGGAAACAAGAGCTACGGAAGGCGCTCCTTCCTTGTAAAAACCATGCTCGCGACAATAGCTCTTGTACCCGTTCAAGTCCGTGAAAAAATTTTCCTCACCCAAATGCCAGTAATAATCAGAAGGCAAATGCACCGGTCTGTCTACTGCCGGCGCAAACCACTTCCGCCGGTCCAATGCCGTCCGGCAGAAACCCAGTAAATTCTTATAATTCGTTTTATTTCCATTCCCGTAATAATCACCGATCAACTCCTGCTGTAAACTATCTACATGATGGTTTGCAATAACTCCCGATGGAAAAATCAGTGTATAAACCGCCGTTCCCTTAGCTCCCGCCGCCTCAATATCCGCCGCCTGATCACCATTCAGCCGCAACCCCGGTCCGAAAAACAAAGCTACATCATAGCGGCCTATTTTTGCGGCCTCCTCTACTGTCAGCACATCCACCCGTACCCACCGGCTTTCGTTCGCCAACGCAATACTCGATGCCTGATAAGCGGGGAAATTAACCAGAGCCACCCGTGTCGGCGAAACATAGCGGATATAAACCGCCCACAAACAACACAATACGACAACCCCGGCAACCACCCGCCGCACCGTTCTACGATGCTTATATATCCCTGACTTTAAACTCATAACACACTACATTTATAAATTAAGAGTATCCCCGATAAATCATCTCTACCGGGGACTAATCATACTACTATCTAATAACCACTTTAACGTGCAGGATAAACAAATTCAAAAATAATCTGACTACTTCCGTAAGAACGCATAATCAGTTTTGCTTTCGTTGTTCCGTCGGCACACAGGATACCGAATACATTGTTATTGTACTCATATCCCCCTCCCATACCTGCTACATAAAACCACGTTCCTTCCACCTCATGGCATACAAAAGCCGGATTGATGGCTGTTTCTATCTCTTTCTGCGAAGACATCGGACTATTCTGTATGGTAGCTGTTTTATCCTTCTCATACCCGCTGGTCGGCAGATTGGGCACATCGTCGAACTCCGTCTTATTCATGTCCAAGGCTCCGCCATTACCTTTGCAACCTTCCCCGCTGTTCGTCCGGATATAATTCCGGTCAAAAGCGATATCCCACTCCAAACTTTCAGCAGCTTCCTCGTCTGTCATATCAACAAGCTCTCCCTTAGCAAAAGAATAATAATGCCACCGGTGGCCGCCCATATAATTGCTTACCACCGTATCTTTCGTCACGCCTGCCGGAGCGGGCTCTTCCGGTTGTTCCGGCTCTTTCGGCTGTTCGATATCGGCATCCTGCTCTCCGTCATAAATATAACGGAAAGTTATATGTCCGCTGTTTCCCATTTGATCTTTGTAGGTATCGAAAATCACCTTAGCACAATTTTGTCCGTCTGCCGACCGGAAAATGAAAACATGATGGTTATAATACCAGACGCCTTCCATATATTTATACCATGCCCAACTATTAGATCCCTCACACTCTATCTCCGGATTATAAGAATCCTTACCATTCTTTCCCATCGTAGTCATAATACTCAAAGAATCGTCTACTGTAAAAGCTGCATTTTTGTCAACAGTAACAGCATCAAAACCGGTTTCTTCGGAATCGATACATCCTCCTTTACCTTTACCTGAAGTCCCGCTGTTCGTTTTCACATAATAACGGTTGAAAGCGACATCCCAATCCAAACTTTCATTAGGTTTTGCCGGAGTTTCTATAAAATTTCCTTTCTTAAAAGAGAAATATTTCCATCCACTTGCATAATCATTGGAAAAAAAAGTACGGGTTCTTTCCCCCTCAGTCGTTTCGCCGCCCGGTAATGTTTTTTTCTTATCATCATCGCAAGCGACAGCAGCCAACGCCAATACAACGCAGGCCCACTTCATCAAATTCAGTCTTAAATTCATGCTCTTCATTTTATTGATTAATTAGAAAACTATTTATCAAAAACGTAATATCAACGAACCGAAAAACCGCCGTCCCGGGTCGTAAATAATACTCGTATCGACGAAATCGAACAGATTATCGACACCACCGGTCACCGACAGACGCATATATTTCCATGTCCAGGGTGTATATTGCGCCGTCAGTTTCCACATCGTATAACCCGGTTTGGTCCGGGTGGTAATCACCTCCACTTCCTGCCCGGAATCATCTGTTTCTGTCCGTCTGCTCTTGGAGATTCGCTTCGAATCCCAGCGTCCGGACAAGGTTACAGCCCCTTCGTGTTTTAACAATTTACCATGCAGCGAAGCACTCCAATTCATCGCATGTTTCGAGTTACCGGACAATTGCAATCCAGTCTCCTTATTCAAAGCATCACAGAAAGCATAGGATGTCCGTAAAAGCAATGCCGATACCGGATAATACGTTGCTGTAGCCTCCGCCCCCCGGATACGTACCCCCTTGACATTTTCATAACGAAGCTCTGTCCCCAATTCTCCCGGCTTCGGATCCTCTATATCCACATTATAACTATTGATCTTATTGTCCACCGTATTTTGATACAACTCAGCCGTCAACATCAACCGTCCCTGCCAGGTATATTCACCGGAAACCGAAAAATAATCGGAATGTTCCGCTTTCAGATCGGGATTCCCGATATTATGCGACACGCTTCCCATATTAAAATCCGAATACAACTCTGTCAGGCCCGGAGTCTTGAATCCCCGGCTGTATCCTGCCCGGATCTTGAAATTACCCGGAGAATACATCAGATTTATTTTCGGTGTAAAGGCACTCCCGAATTCGGAATTGTGTGTATAACGGAATCCGCCAATCACCTCCAGCCGATCGGTAATCATCCAGTCGGCTTGCGCAAACAGATTGGCATCGTCCATATCCCGGATCGTTTTTTCTTTACCATACTGCATTTTATTATAGTTTTTCGTCCCGTTCCATTCGAACCCCTTAACGATCACCAAATTGTCCCAGGGCTTAAATTCATCCACCAAACGGACGGTCTGCTCGTGTGACCAGGCGTTCGTGCTATCCGGAAGGTAGAGAAAATCATATACTGTCTTACGTGTATAAAAATCTCCTGCATAAGTACCGTACAATTTATAGCGGTCATTAAAAGCATGTTCGGCGTTCACCTGTAGTGTTTTGGTCAGACTACGGTAATGTGTCGGCGCAGTACTTTCCCAGGGATTTTCCACTTCACCCCAATACAACGAACCTTTCACCGTGATGCGGGAATACTGGTTATTCCAACCCAATTTCTCTTCGATGGTCATATGGTGAGAAGGATTTTCTGTAAAAGATTCCGGAGTTTCCGGTGTCAGGTCATATCCATCCGAAGAAGTACGATTGAAAAGTGTCTGAGCGTAAAATCCTTTGTATTTCATCCCCACTCCGGCATCTAATTGCAAATCGTTGTACTTTCCATAACGCACCTTCGCCCAGCCTTCCAGCGGACGTTTCGGTATATCCGTGATGATATTGATAACCATCCCCATCGCGCTCGATCCATACAAGGCCGAAGCAGCTCCCTTCAATACCTCGATTTTTTTGATATTGGCAGTCGTCAACCGGTCGAAATCGATCGGTCCGCCCGGTGTCGTCGACAAACGTTCTCCGTCTACCAGGATCAAAATATAACTGTTTTCCAACCCCTGTACCTGAATATTATTTCCACGAGGATCGGTATTAAAACGCAAACCGGGAATATTATACTCCAACACATCGATCATACTCTCGAAATCGTTCCGTTGCAATACTTCCGATGGCACAATCCGTGTCATTACCGGCGTTTCAGCCACCGTTTTTTCCGTTCGCGTACCCGTTACCGTCACCTCATCCAGGTTCAGCAGGCTTTTCTTCAGCCGAACGACCAGATTCCCGGTGACATCCGATTCCAATACCAGTGTCTTCGTCTCGTATCCCACAGAACGCACTGTTAATTCAGCAGGCTGATTCACAGGCACTTCTACCTTGAAATAACCCTTCATGTCACACACCGTTCCCCAGCCCAAACCAGTTACACTAATCGTCGCCAGCGGAATCCCATCACCGGTATTTTCATCAACCACCTGTCCGGACACCTTTGTCATCCGAACCGCACTCTCCGGGATCTCCGGTGCTACGGACTGCTGTCCGGATAGCGGAATCCCCCACAGCATAAGCACACCGCCTATGACCCACAAAAACTTTTTCATGTCTATATTTTGTTGAATAAACACGACACCCATCAAGCAACGGGCATTTACTCTACCTCTTGATTTGTATCCGTCATTGTTAATAAAAACAATAGCTGTTTATGTTCTTCATTCATTGTTCTTGATCCACGAAAACAATAAAGATTGTCCGATTCCGGCAGGTTTTCTGACTTTCTCCGTCTACCTCGCCTTCCCGGACAATCTCCAGTGGCATAAGGTGAGTAGATATTTCCAACAATATGGAAAGAGATTACAGCAACGGGCATTGTTCCGGATTTTCACCGGATTCCCTCACATTTCATACAGAAAATATGAAATTCACCAAAATCGATGTGAAGATATAATATTTTACAATGAATTTCTTGAAAAATAAGTTAAAATTTTTATTCCGGTATATAGATAATTTCTCCATTTTCTAATTCGTAAGCAATCCCTATTTTCTTTCCCTTCTTTCCAACTTCTCCCTCACTGTCAGATGGTTTATACCGATTTATTTTTTCCCCTTCTTTGGTAATGATCTCCATATTTTCTTTTCCCGGATTTTTTACAATTGTAAAATCATCCTTCGAAAAGATCTCTGTCATATTAAACTTGGTGACCAAAGCCACCATCAGCGCTACAGCAAATACCATAGCGACATCGAACAGATTAGACAGCATCCCTACAGGATCATGTTCCTCCCGATGATTAAAATGCCGGCGACTCATCGGATCTCCTCCTTTCCTGCCTGTTCCTCAAGCCTTCCGGCCAATCCCGCCAAAAAATCCAGATTCAACAGATCCCGGTCGATCCACCGTTGTTTCACTTGTAACAAAATATAACCTATCCCACCCGAAAATAATCCGATAACAGTAGTTGCAAAAGCAACCTGCATATTATAAGCCATCGATGCCACATCCCCGGTGGAAAGTCCCACCAAGGCCGGTCCCATAGGGATTAAAGTACCCATCAATCCCAGAATCGGACCAAATTTCGTCAGATTTTTTGCAATATTCAAACGGGCACTTTCCTGTATTTCATATCCGCCGATCAGACGATCCCGGTGAATGGAAGTCATCCCGTCAGCCAACAACTTCCGGGCGGTAAAGACAAAAGGAGTCGGTTGCATTTTCCCCAAATCCGTCCGAAATCCATACACCTCCTCTTCAGCCATATTTTCCAACTTTTCATTCAAATCCCGTTCTGTTTTTTTACGTTCGAGATATTCCCCGTAAACTCCCCCTAAAAGAAACAAAGCCCGGATAAAAAAATATAACAAACCTACAATGACAGGTACCAACAAACCGTTAGAGATCCAAAACAATACATTCGAAATATTTTCCATGATTTAAAGATTTATATTCTGAATTTCATTTTTTACACTTCCGCCATTTCCACAGGATAAAACCTCCGAAAATCAAAAATAACATTACTCCGGCAACTTCAAGCGTCTGCCTCCAATCCGCCGTCCGGATGGCAGGAACCACTTGTATCGAAGGATGCAAGACCGTACACACCACAATCCCTGCCAAAAGAAATAAAGCCAAAAGAACGGTCAATTCCAAACGCAGCTCCACCTCAGGCAACAACTTCTTTACTCCCCAGGTTCCCCGGCTCACTATACCCAAAATACAAACACCGAACAGACCTGTCCCTTGTCCGAAACTCAGGCCAGGAAACCAATAAAAAAAAGAGAAATGAAGATAAAATAAGACAGGGAAAATAATTACCGGTGGACAATACAATAGCATTTTTTCCCAAAACTTCAGAGAACCGCCGAACCGGTATTGCATAGCAACCCGGCATTGAAAAGCAGTCAATAAAAGATCCGCCATAGCCCACAGGGAAAGATCCAGTAAAGAATCATAATCAGAAATCCACCGGTCAAAGACAGGCTTTCCCAGTTCTATGACACAATCATGGACTGAAACGATAAAAACCACACATATGCAACCAAATACTAAAACACACCGTTTCCCGGGCCACAAACTCATCACCCACACCGACTTTACCAGTGCCAATATTGCTAAAAGCAAGAGGATATGTTCCATATAAAATTCAAAAACAATATAGTCGCATCAATTAAATCTTACAGACAAACTGACATAAAACGAACGACCGGGATTCAAAGTCGAGTAATTACTATTCCAGGGGCGGTCGTCGACTTTGTCGAAAAGATTTTCCACCCCGAACCCCGGTTCCAATACCACCGATTTCAAGTTAAAAGAATGCCGGGTATTCAGATCCCATTGTGAAAAACCGGGAGCAGGATCGTAATAATAGGTCTTAGAGTAGCGCCCTTCCTGGATGCGACCGTTAAGGTTGACATTCAGATGATATAATCCCCAGCGGTGTCCCCAGCGGGCATTGGCCGTCCAGACATTTTTCACACTTTTATCGATCGGTTCCTGAGTTGTCTTATCTTCGGTATCCATAAAATGATAACTTCCCCCCACCGAAAAACCGGCTCCGGCATATACATTCAATACTGCTTTTACCCCTTTTACCTCAGCCCGGCTTATATTATCCCGCTGTTGGGCCTCATCGTGTTTACCATACCCCAACTGTTCGGCTATAGCCGGATCGATTCCCCGGTAGTTGATCATATCCCGGATTTTATTGATATATCCGGATACAGAAAACGAAATTCTATTGTGTACGTATTCTGCATTCAGCATAAAATAATCACTTTTCTCGGATTTCAGGTTAAAATTAGGAATCGTCACCATATCCGTCGTTTTCGCCACATCCGTGGCATACAACTGGGATAAGGTAGGAGTCCGGAAACCGGAAGCATAAGATGCCCGGAAATTCAGGTCGCCCCACTTATAACTCAAGACAACATTGGGAGTAGCATAGTTTTTAAAAAATTCGTTATAGATATACCGCAACCCGACCACAGCCTGAAAATTCTTCCACAACCGGATTTCATCCTGCAGGAAAAGAGCCATCGTATACATATTTTCCCCATCCAGATCATCGGTAGCACTCATCAAAGTCTCTTTCACATACTCCATACCCACAGAAAATTTTTGTGCCTGTCCGAGTTTAAAAATACCTTTTAACGAACCATTGTAATAATGTACTTTTTTCCGGGTATCTTTCCCCCGGGAAGCTTCTCCGGGCTTACTGACCGAGTCGTAACGCGAAGTGAAATTATCGGAATAAAAATCGGCATCGATATAAGCAGATTTATTGATCATATATTTAGCTCCTGCGCCATAAGTATACGTTTCATGCTCCATATTGTATTTATACACCGATGCCGGCCGATCGTTCTCCCAATTATAATACGTACCCCTTATCCCCAGGGTGAGACGATCGTTCACCGCATAGGTAAAACGTTGATTCACTGTATTGGAATAAAAGGCTGTCGAAGCTTCCTTATCCGTTGCCTTGTCTTTTTCCGGATTACGATATTTCCGTTTTGTCTCTTTATCCGTCGCATAAGCAGCCTCCAAAGCATTCAATTGCCATCCGTCGGCCTGCAAGCGTTGATAGGAGGTATACGAACCGAATTTACCCCGGTTAAAATCTGCATTCACAGCCTCCGAGAAACGCCCCTTACTCCCATAACGGGTATCACTGGAAACCTGCATCACATTCTTCGCATCGTCGGTAATAATATTGATCACCCCTCCTATCGCATCGCTTCCATAAAGCGCCGAGGCAGCACCGTTCAAAATCTCGACCCGCTTGATGTTAGCGACATTGATACGGGAAATCCGGTCATCCCCGGCCAGCCGGCGCCCATTTTCCAACACCAGTATATAATCGTCATTCAGGCCGTTCAAACTCATGGTTGTCCCCATACCGCTCGTCACAAAAGCAAACGAAGCATTCATCTTAGTCAATACTTCTTCCATGGTCGAGAGGTTGGCTTCCCGGATATCCTGAGCCGTAATAACCGATACCGGCACCGGGCTGTCTTTCATCCGCCGGTGTGTTCCCGTTCCGGTGACTACAACCTGACCGATATTGATGTAGCTGTTTTCCAATTGCACAACGACCTGGCTTTCCCCGCTCTTTACCGTAACCGATCTGGGAGCATAACTGACATGAGTCACCCGCAACTCATGGGTTCCTTCGGGCAGATTCCGAAGGACAAACTCTCCTTTAGCATTGGTCGAACAACCCGCAAGACTATGGTCTACCCGGATATTGGCACCATCTACCGGATTCCCGGATTCAACACTCACCACTTTACCGCTGATAGTCGTTTGCGACCATACCTGACCAATGACAAACAACAAAACGCTTGTCAGCGCACACCACTTTTTCATTAATCGATAGAAAATTAGACATTTAACGATCACATTTCTGACCCCGGGAATGCTTATTTTCTGTATAATTCCGGCAGGTTTCCTGACTTATCCCTGAAAAGCGACCTTCCCATCCTCCATTGGACAGTGGCATAAGAAACTTATCAATTACGGGATTCACAGTAGCGGGCACTATTCCGGATTCTCACCGGATTCCCTTTTATGTAACGGATGAAATCTATTACATCACCAAAATTGCAGTAAAGGTAGAAAAAATTAAAAAAATCTCCTGCAACAAACCGGGAAATTATTCAATGAACTGGAAACGCCCAGGAAGCCTACGACTCAGGAACGACAGCCGAACCGAATCCGGTCTTGTTAAAAGCGAAACACCGGTAAAAAAAGAGATGGCGTTTTATATTATTCTCCTATTACTTCGGGCACGTGTTTGCTATTTTATTTGCATGTGTTATTTTTGTAGTTATGAAATGGTTATTATGAAAAATTTATTTAGAACAGTCAGCGTGATTGCTTTAGCCGGCTGGTTTTTAGCGTGTTCAGAGAAAAAGAGTGAGTCGTGTTACGAAATTATTCCTGCCCCGCTGGAAATCCGGGAGAATTTTTCAGGCGGGGAATTCGTGTTGGATGATGGCGTGTGTATTGTTTACCCGGGAGAGAACGTGGCAATGCGCCACAACGCTTTGTTTCTGGCGGATTACCTGAAAGCGGCTACCGGACGGGATTACCGGGTGGAAACCGGTTCGCGCGGGAAGAAAAATGTAACGTTACAATTAGATTCGAGTATTAAAAATCCGGAAGGGTACCGTGTGAATGTGTCTGCCAGCGGAGTAGTGATTGCCGGGGCAAGTGAGGCAGGCGTATTCTATGGCATACAAACGTTGCGCAAGGCTATCCCTGTAAAGGCGAACAGTGTTCCCGTATTAACCGCTGTCGGGATAGAAGACGAGCCGCGTTTCGGTTACCGGGGGGTACATCTCGATGTGTGCCGCCATTTTTTCACGGTAGACGAGGTGAAGAAGTTTATCGATATGATGGTTTTGCATAACATGAACCGATTACATTGGCATATTACCGACGACCAGGGATGGCGCATCGAGATAAAGAAATATCCTGAGTTGACAACAGTAAGTTCCCGTCGCACGGAAACGGTGATCGGGCATAATAGCGGTAAATATGACGGTAAGCCGTATGGCGGTTTTTACACGCAGGAGCAAGCACGGGAAATAGTGGACTATGCCGCCGAACGCTATATTACCGTGATCCCCGAGGTCGATTTGCCGGGACATATGCAGGCGGCATTGGCCGCGTATCCGTATTTGGGGTGTACCGGAGGTCCGTACGAAGTGTGGAGAATGTGGGGAGTGTCCGAAGAAGTGCTTTGTGCAGGGAACGACAGCGTGTTGACTTTTATCGATGACGTATTGACAGAAATTATGGAGATTTTTCCTTCCGAGTACATTCACGTAGGAGGAGACGAGTGCCCCAAGGTGAGATGGGAAAAATGCCCGAAATGTCAGGCCCGTATCAAAGCATTGGGTATCAAAGGTGACGACAGGCACACGAAGGAGGAATATTTGCAGAGTTTTATTATTTGCCACGCGGAGAAATTTTTAAATGAACACGGGCGCCGGATGATCGGCTGGGACGAAACACTGGAGGGCGGTTTGGCCCCGAATGCCACGGTGATGTCCTGGCGCGGGGAAGGTGGAGGTATCGAGGCCGCACGCCAACATCATGATGTGATCATGACTCCGGACACTTACTTGTATTTCAATCATTACCAGAGCAAGGATACCGAGGAAGAACCGGAAGCGAATGGAGGTTACTCCCCGCTAGCACACGTGTATGGTTACGAACCCATACCTTCAATGCTCACTTCTGACGAGCAGAAGTTTATCAAAGGCGTGCAGGCGAACCATTGGACGGAATATATCACCACTTTCCCGCAATTACAATACATGGCTTTACCGCGCTGGGCGGCTCTTTGCGAAATTCAGTGGAGCCAACCGGAGAAGAAAGATTACGCTGATTTTCTAGAACGATTGTTGCGGCTGACTCGTTTGTACGATGCCCTGGGATATAATTACGCGAAGCATATATTCGATGTGACGGCAGATTATCGCGTTAACACGAAAAACGGGACGGTGGATATTTTCACGGGCACGATTGACGACGCACCGATTCATTATACGCTGGACGGGACGGAACCCACGGTTCAGTCGCCGGTGACGGCGGGGGTGTTGTCTGTCAGTCAAAGCGGAACGTTTCGGGCGATGGCGGTGCGTCCCTCAGGAAACAGCCGCGTAGTGACGGAAAAGATCACTTTCGGCAAATCGACTTGCAAGCCGATAGTCGCTAACCAGCCCATAAACGAGCAGTACAAGTTCAACGGAATCACGACTCTTGTCGATGGTTTGCAGGGGAATGGCAATTATAAAACGGGGCGTTGGATCGCTTTCCGGGGTAATGATATGGATGTGACGATCGATTTATGCCGGGTTGAGGAAATCTCTTCCGTGACATTTCACAATTGCGTAGAAAAAGGGGATTGGATATTCGACGTGCGTTCCGTGGCCATAGAGGTTTCGGAGGACGGGAAAAATTTTGAGCGCGTGTTTTTCGGGGAATACCCGGAGATGCAGGAATCCGACCGTAACGGATTGTACGTGCATAAGCAGACATTTGCCCCGGTGAAAGCCCGTTACATGCGGATTATGGCTTCTCCCGAGAATGTAATGCCCGATTGGCATCCCGGGAAAGGTTACCCGGCGTTTTTGTTTGTGGATGAAATAGTAGTGAATTAAAGAAAGATTCGGAAGATATGTCGTTTGTACGGAATCTGTTTTTCAGCGTGTTCCTGGGTGTCTGGGGAACATTGTCGGCACAGGAGGAAAGGGTGATTCCTGTCCCGAGGGAAGTACTCCCGGGAACAGGAGAGTTCCGTATATCGGAAGTTACGGCATGGCACACCAATCTGAGTGGAGCGGAGAAGGAAAGTTTAGTCAATTACGCGGCAGCGGAGTTATCTACGGGGAGACAAGAATGGCACGGAAAAGATCATACGGGCAAGGATGTCGTATTTTTTCAAAAAATATCCGATGCGGACATTCATCCCGAAGGGTATGTTTTGGAAGTTAAACCGGAAATAGTGACGGTATCGGCCTCTACCGCAACCGGTTTGTTTTACGGTTTGCAGTCATTGCTGCAATTGATGAAGCCGGATGAACGGGGAGGCTGGACAGTTCCGGCCGTGACGGTTAAAGACTCCCCGCGGTTCGGGTACCGCGGATTCATGATAGATGTTTCGCGTCATTTCCGCCCGAAGGAGTTTGTCAAGAAGCAGATAGACGCTATGGCCCGTTATAAGTTGAACCGCTTGCATTTGCATTTGACGGATGCCGCCGGTTGGCGTATCGAGATCAAAAAATACCCGAGGCTCACAAGTTTTGCAGCGTGGCGCCCGGAAGCGGAATGGAAGAAATGGTGGAATACTGCCGATGGACGCAAGTATTGCGAGCGGGAGGATCCTGCCGCTCAAGGCGGGTATTACACGCAGGAGGATATCCGGGAGCTGGTGCGTTACGCGGCGGAACGCCATATCACGATAATTCCTGAGATAGAGATGCCTGCCCATTCGGAAGAGGTATTGGCGGCTTATCCCGGTTTATCGTGTGCGGGTGAACCTTATAAGGGGTCTGATTTTTGCGTGGGTAACGAAGAAACGTTTACTTTTCTGGAAAATGTACTTACCGAGGTGATGGCGCTTTTCCCGTCGGAATATATTCACATCGGGGGCGATGAGGCTGGCAAACAGGCATGGAAGAGTTGTCCGAAATGCCGGCGGCGGATGGCGGACGAGGAGTTGAAGAACGAGGATGAATTACAGAGTTATCTGATTTGCCGTGTGGAGAAGTTTTTGAACGGCCACGGGCGTAAGTTGTTGGGATGGGACGAGATCATGGAAGGCGGGTTGGCTCCGAATGCCACGGTGATGGTGTGGCGGGGCGAGGAAGGCGGAGTAAGGGCCGTGAAAGCCGGGCATCGTGTCGTGATGACTCCCGGAAAATTTTGTTATCTGGATAGTTACCAGGATGCACCGCAGTTTCAGCCGGAAGCAAGCGGGGGGTATTTGCCACTGGCTAACGTGTATTCGTATGACCCGGTATCTCCCGCGTTCACAGAGGAAGAGGCGAAATTGATTTATGGCGTGCAGGGCAATTTGTGGGCGGAGTATATCCCTACCGATGAACATTACGAATATATGGCTTATCCCCGTTTGTTGGCTATCGCTGAAGTGGCGTGGAGTGAACCTGCCAACAAGTCATATCCTGATTTTCGCGGGCGGGTATGCCGGGAGATCGGATGGTTGCGTGACCGGGGGTACCATCCTTTTCCCCTGGAGCAAGAGTTAGGGGAACGTCCCGAAGCAAAGGAAAGGGTCGTTCATTTGGCATTGGGGAAGCCGGTGGTGTACAATGCTCCTTATAACGAACATTACAAAGCGCAGGGGGATAAGACCCTGACGGATGGTATTCGCGGGGGATGGACGTATTCCGATGGTGCGTGGCAGGGATTTATATCGCGGGACCGCCTCGATGTAACTATCGACCTGGGGAAGGCCATTTGCATAACTTCCGTGGAGGCAACTTTTATTCAAGTGGTGAATCCTGAGGTGTTTTTGCCGTGCGAGGTGATCGTTTCTTTCTCGACAGACGGGAAGAATTTCGTGGAAGCGAAGCGAGAGGAATACAAGGTATCGAAAGAAAAACCGGTCTGCTTTGGAAACTTCGGTTGGACAGGATGTGCCTCGACCCGTTACGTGCGTTACCAGGCCCGTTCGGACAAGGATTTACGCGGTTGGTTGTTCACGGACGAAATCATCGTGAAGTAAAAATGAATCACTATCTATTGCGGAAAATATGCATACATCTCAATTTCTCATCGGTGCAGCTTCGTCGGGCAGCGGAAAAACCACTTTCACGCTGGGATTATTGCGTGCGCTGAAAAACCGCGGTCTGAAAGTACAACCGTTCAAATGCGGCCCCGACTACCTGGACACCAAACACCATGCAGCTGCGGCCGGGCAAACGTCATACAATTTAGATACCTTCATGGCTTCAGCGACACATGTACAGGAGGTATATGCCCGGCATAGCCGAACGGCAGACATCTGCATCACCGAGGGGGTTATGGGACTTTTCGACGGATACGATAACATGGCAGGTAGCAGCGCCGAACTTGCCGGCCTGTTGCATCTTCCCGTTATCCTCGTGGTCAATGCCCGGTCGACCGCTTACACCGTCGCAGCAATCCTCTATGGTTTCAAACATTTCCGTCCCGATATCCAAATCGCAGGAGCTGTATTCAACTTCGTCGGTTCCGAATCGCATTACACCTACCTGCAACAAGCCTGCCGGGATGCCGGCGTCGAAGCACTGGGATATTTGCCCAAATGCAAAGGCATCGAAATACCCTCCCGCCACCTGGGCCTGAACATCGATAGTGAGTTTTGCTTCGATGAATTTGCCGACCGGATCGCCTGTCAGGTGGAACAGACGGTGGATATCGACCGTTTGCTGGATATTTGTTCCTGTGCAACTGCCCCGTCGTCCTGTCTTCCGGGAAAAACAAACAGCCATGCCAGTGACATGTGTATTGCCATCGCCTGTGACGAAGCTTTCAATTTCATCTATCCGGAAAATTTACGTGTACTGGAACAAAAAGGCAAACTCACTTTTTTCAGTCCGCTGTATGACAGTGAACTTCCCGTCTCCGACCTGGTGTATTTACCCGGAGGCTACCCGGAATTTTACCTTTCCCGTTTGAGTGAAAACCGGACGATGCGGCAGTCGATACTGAATTATTGCCAAAACGGAGGACACCTGTTTGCCGAATGCGGGGGAATGATGTACCTCGGAGAATATATTACCGATACAGACGGACATTCCTATCCGATGTGCGGTTTTTTACCGCAAGGAGCAACGATGGAAAATATGAAATTAAAACTCGGATATCGCAAAATTTTTCTGAACGGGCAGGAATACCGGGGCCACGAATTCCATTACTCCCGCATAATCCCGGGCCAAAGCCCCCTGCCATCCATTGCCCGGGTAACGAATGCCAAAGGAATGGAAGTCGATACGCCGGTTTATCGTTCCGGGCATGTCACTGCCAGCTATATTCACTTTTATTGGGGAGATCTTCCCCCGTTCTTTATTTGATAAACACACATAGGCAAACCGCAACGATCGATACTACCGTAAGGAGAGTTACCATGTGATTCACCCGGACTGCGATCCGGAAATCGGCATAGCTTATTTCTCTGTCGTTATCCCCGATATAAGGCTTCTCGACCAACAAACCGTGATAAACGTGTGCACCGCCGAACCGGCAATCTAAAATTCCCGCCATAGCCGATTCCGGGAAACCGGAATTCGGGCTGGCATGCTGGTGGCAATAACGGTAAATAAACCGGAACAGACCGGGACGATAGGCTACCAGGGCCATAAACAAAGCAGTCAACCGGGCCGGGATATAATTCAATACATCGTCCAAACGGGCTGCCATACAACCGAACTGCCGGTAACGCTCATCTTTATAACCGATCATCGAATCCAGGGTGTTTACCATCTTATAAGCCATCATAGCCGGAAATCCGCCCAAAGCATAATAAAATAAAGGAGCCACAACCCCGTCACTCAGATTCTCTGCCATCGTTTCGAGTACAGCTGTATATATTCCCTTAGGCGATAATTCCGACGTATCTCTGCCTACAATCCAGGACAGGCGCCGGCGTCCCGCCTCCACGCCCTGTTTTTTCAATATATCGATGACTTCCCTCCCTTCCCGGATCAGGCTATGGTTAGCCAATCCATAAAAAACAAAGACAGACGCAACAATGCAGAAACACCAATCCCCAACGGCCAGTGTCCCGACGGTTATCCCCCAACCGGCCATACCGGCAAACAAAGGAAACGACAGTGCCACGACAGCCCCTTTCCATTTCCGGAATCGGCCGCAATTGAAATGCCGTTCCGCCCAAGAGATCATATTTCCAAACCCCACGACAGGATGCGGGATTGTCCGGGGATCCCCAAAGGCCAGATCCAGCAGATAACCCGCAATCAAGGGAAGAATAACCAGCCACACCTCATTCATAAGGCTCTAATTTGACTTTATCTACACTTTCCAATGCTTCCAACAGGAGCCGGTTTTTTGCCTCAGTCAGGGTATTCACCCTAAAATAGTGCGTATCCAATCCTCTGAAATTGGAAGCATCCCGAATCAATAGTCCATGTTCCTCCAACAGATATTTCTTTAAAGCCGAACTGTTGTAATCCGTTTCTACGAGAAAAAAAGACGTTCCCGAAGGCAAGGGACGGAATCCGGGAATTCGGGCCATCTGTGCAGCGAACTCCTGCTGCCGGATCCTTAACAAAGAAGCATCCGGCAAACCTTCGCCGCCATGCCGGAGCAAGAATTTCCCGGCTTCTATCGCCAGCGCATTCACAGACCAAGGCTGCCCGAAGCAAGCCACAAATTCGACGATAGCCGGATTTCCCAGCATATATCCCAAACGCAAGCCCGGAATAGCATAACACTTGGTCATCGATTTTATAACCAACAAATTCGAATATTCTTTCAGCAGTGATAAAGCCGACTCCGTCCCGGGAGCAAAATGAATAAACGATTCGTCGACAACCAGCACCATATCCGGATAATTTTTCACCAAAGCCGTAATTTCTTCCAGACTCCAGATTCGTCCGTCCGGATTATTGGGGTTACAAATAAACATCAGATTGGTATGTTCGGGAATATGCTCCACATCCACCTGCCCGACGAATTGGATATGATGGTCATACAAGGTACATGCATCTTCGTACTCCGTAAACGACGGGACAGGTATCAACGTACGATTACCGGAAAAAGCATGAGCCACCATATAGAACAATTCCGTAGCCCCGTTTCCGACCAAAACCTGTTCGGGAGTAAGCCCGTGGCAGGCAGCAGCCACCTTACGGAAAGAACCGGCATCCGGTTCCGGATAATGAAAAATACCTTCGAGATGCGTACTCAAAAAATCACACAAGGGACGGGTATCCGCTTCATACCAGACATTTGTCGAAAAGTTCGCTTTTATTTGCACCTGCGATTTATAAAGGTCATCCCCATGTCCGTGAATCATAGTTATAAAAATAAAGTTGAATAAATATAGTCCAAATCGACAGCTTTCCGTACCTGACCGGCCAGAAGGTCGTATTGCCGTTCTTTAAAAGCCCTGTAATCAAAACCACTGCCGGCAGTCACTCCGAAACCTGCGGCCAGATCGTCTAAAACAACCGGATTGTCGAGGATACCGTGCATATAACTTCCCCAGCAGTCTGCGTTCAACCGATAACCGTCGGTTGTACCGTCCGCAAGGGTATTGAGCGTTGTTTGCCGCCCTCCCGCGTGTAAAGGTGTCGTCGTCCCCATGTGAATCTGATAACCGGCACAATCCGATTCATAATTCTTAAAACGGAAATGACTCTGACAAACCACCTTCGCATCCTGCATCACCGTGACCAGAGGCAGTAAACCCAATCCGTCGGTCGCGGTTTGCATACCTTCGACCTGCCCGGGATCCTCGATCCGCACTCCCATCATCTGATACCCGCCACAAATGCCGATGACTTTTTTCTTCTTCCGAAACGCCTTCACCACAGCTTCGGCCACCCCGTTGGCATAAATAGCCTGCAAATCGGCTATGGTACTTTTTGTTCCCGGCAGAATGATAACATCCGCTTTACCGATCTCCTCCGCTTTATCCGTATAATATAAATGGAAACGCCCGTCTCTCTCCAATGCATTGAAATCGGTGAAATTAGACATTCTCGGCAGACGAATCACCGCCACATTGATCTTCCCTGCCACAGCAGCAGAAGCTTTTGCCTCCAAAGCGACAGAATCTTCTTCTTCGATATGAATATCTTTATAATAAGGGATTACACCGACCACCGGCACTCCGGTAAGTTCCCGGATGATCTGCCGTCCTTCCTCGAAAAGTGACACATCGCCGCGAAATTTATTGATAATGACACCTTTGATCAGGCATCTCTCCTCTTCAGGCAGCAACATCACGGAACCATAAACAGAAGCAAACACTCCTCCCCGATCGATATCCGCCACCAGGTAAGTCGCAGCATCCACCTCTTTCGCCATCCGCATATTCGTGATATCCCTGTCCCGTAAATTAAGCTCGGAGATACTACCGGCCCCCTCCAATACGATAGGATTATGGTTTTCCTCCAGACGATGAAATGCCTTCACGGCCTCGGTAAATAATTGCGTTTTGTTCCCCGAACGAAAATATTCCCGGGCGGACATATTCCCCACAGCCTTGCCGTTCAATATCACCTGGGAAGTCTGATCGGTGGACGGCTTCAACAAAACCGGATTCATATCCGTATGCGGCAAGATCCCACATGCCTCCGCCTGCACGGCCTGAGCTCTTCCGATTTCTCCTCCCTCCGGCGTAGAACAGGAATTCAACGACATATTCTGCGCTTTAAAAGGCGCCGGCCGATAGCCGTCTTGTCTGAAAATACGGCAAAAAGCCGTATTCAGGATACTTTTTCCCGCATCCGAACAAGTCCCGACAAACATAATCGGACGTAGTTTTTTTTTCTCTATCTTTTCCATATTTATCACAGATTGCTGCAAGGATTATTCAAGGGAGACCCGCTATTTTTTCTTATATAAGAAATCACGCCAACGCTCTTCTTCAGCCCCTTCTTTATCCATTTCGTACCGGGCCAGGATAAAAAGCAAATCCGACAAGCGATTTACAAAACGCAGGATAACCGGTTCGACGGGATCCGTCCGGTTCAAAGTCCACAAACGACGCTCCGCCCGCCGGGCCACAGTCCGGGCCACATGACACTGGGCCGATACCAGGTTCCCTCCGGGTAAAATAAAATGAGTGGACGGATACTGTATTTTTGCATTAAAAAAATCGATTTGCCGCTCACAATACACATCCGGTTCTTCCGGAAGCCGATTCGGATTTTGTCCCCTCAAGGCAGCCGGAGTGGCCACATGCGACATCACCACCATCAAAGAACGTTGCAGGTAAAACAACATCTCCTGCCACTCATGCCCCTCTCCTATCAACACACGAATCAATCCCAGGACAGAATTCAACTCATCCAACGTCCCATTGGCTTCTATCCGGATATCGTCTTTATCTACACGCTGTCCGCCATGAATATTCGTTTTCCCCTTATCTCCTCCGCGAGTGTATATTTTCATATGATTATCATTTATTTTAGTATCCCGAATTTATCTATTATATACTTAACCGGATAACAGAAGTATTTTCCATGATAGGCAGATCGACCATATCGGCCGGTTTTCCTCCGTTCAGATAAGTCAGAATCGCCCGGTTAAAAGCACCGTGCCCGACTGCAAGTATACATTTACCGGCATATTTCACCCGAAGGTAATTCACAAATTCTCCTGCCCGATGATACAACTCATCCACCGACTCGACACTAGGAGGCAAATGCTCCCAATCCACATCCGCCAGCGTTTCGCCGGTATATATCCCCCAGTCCATCTCCCGCAATAAAGGAGTCGGCTGAGGCTGTTTTCCATGGTAACCGGCAACGACCTTTGCTGTATCGTAACTACGTGCCAAATCACTACATACGATTACATCCAAAGGTTCTTGCTTCAATTGTTCTGCCAAAACAACTGCCTGCTCTTTTCCTAAAGGGGAAAGTGTTCCCGGCAATTGCCCCTGGAGAACATACCGTTGATTTTCGATGGTCTCCCCATGCCGTGTCAACAATAAATCAATTTTCTTCATTTGCCTAAATTTGTACAAAGGTAAAAGTTTTTGAAATCATTTATCTAAATTCAGACCGGATTTGATCCGGGGCACGGCTGGAATATCTTTGGCTTTGGGAATCGTAATTGTGCTTTTGGAGAAATCCACACGCCAATGCTGCGGACAGAGGAAGCTCTGCCTGTCCTTACGTGACTTGAAACGGGGGAAGCCAACCGCATGAGTATTACGGAAAAAGTCGGTGTAGGCTGTGTCAGGATTGCGTAACGCACTCTGCAAGGACTGGGAACTGATTTCTGAAAGCCATTCGTGTTCCGCTTTCGGTTCGCTCTTCATCAGATTCGTCAAATATACATTGCCAAGCGTTTCCTTACGCTCCTTGTATGCCGTGATTTTAAGGTTCAATGCCCAATTATAGACAAAACGACAACAGCCGAAGGTCTCGGCGAACAAAACCCTTTGCTCATCAGCCGGATAAACAGACAAAGACCATATACACATGATGATACGTAGCGAACCCAAACTGTCTCCGCTGCAAATTGCACGAAGGCTCAAACAAATGTCAGCGGCTGCCATCTGGAAAAGATATGAAAACTACCTTCAGTACATCAAAGATTCCATAATCCATTTTTTAAGATTCTGAATTTTGCGGCTGTAAAAATAGGAAACTCCTTTCTGTTACGAAAATGTTACAAGATAATTCATTGAGTTTTTTTACTGAAAGATTACATGCTATCTTTGATCCGGTGAATAAAACTCGTTTCCAGGGATTCAAATAGGTATACCGGCAAGATTCGCCGGATCTTTACTCCGTCAGGAAGGAAAGAGGCAGGAGTGGCTGAACCGGCACGCCTGGGGGGGCGTGTGGCCGCAAGTTCGAATCTTGTCATCCCGACTACTGAGCATCAACAGATAGAAGTGGGCGAGATAAGGCTTTTTGGGTATTCATAGCCATAATATTAACCCCTATCATTGCGGCTTTTTTGTTATTCTTGTATGGTGAATCAAAAGAGCACCGAAAAGAAAGAATTATTAAGGAAGAACTTTGGAGGCGTTCTTGCAATGAAGAGGTCATGAAAATTAAAGAAGTCGTGGAAAATAAAGTGTCTAAGGAGAAGGATATGAGCGACCCTCTAAACTGGTAATATCTATAAAAGTTGATTAAAGGGTGAATAAGGCTTCTAACGAAGCATTTAAAACAAGGGTAGGGCAATAGTTGTCCTGCCTCATTTGTTATAACTGGGTTGTTCTAATAGAGGAGTAGAAGAGTGTCTTTAATGGTTGTTGTCGAAAATAATTCGCTAATATTGCGAATTGTGCAAATTGTTTCGTATCTTTGTGTCATCAAAGAGTAGCTATATGAATGTAGAGTTTGAAAAGGAATATTTGGCAGAACTTTATGAAAAAGGAAAGACCGATGATAAGAAGCATCGTTTTCAACCTCAAATAGTCAATGGTTATTTGAAGTGTGTCAAGGCTTTACTAAATGCCTCTCGAATGGAAGATTTATATCAGTATAGGTCTTTGAACTATGAAAAGTTGAAAGGTGATAAAAAAGGACTTTCTTCTTTACGTATCAATGACCAATATAGGCTTGAATTTCGGGAAATAACTAATGCGGGTAATCAAGCAGTCATAGAAATATGTTCTTTGGTGGATATTACAAATCATTATAAATAGGAGGAACTATGGGTATAGCAGCAAATAATTTACAGTCATTCCGTCCCTATCATCCAGGCGAATTGGTAAAGGAAGAATTGGAATGTAGAGGCATAAAGCAAAAGGAATTTGCGAAGAAATTTGGTTTGTCTTATTCAGCCTTAAATGAGGCGTTAAATGCAAAACGTCCGATAACAACAGAATTTGCCTTGCTTTTAGAGGCAGCTTTGGGTATCAATGCTGATTTGCTTGTAAGAATGCAAACGGATTACAATATACAGGTAGCACGAAAGAATAACTCCTTGCGTGAAAAGCTAAACAATATAAAGAAAATAGCTGCTGTGTTTTGAAAAACAGTCCTTGGTATGATATTATAAAAACAAGAATAAGGCTTCTAACGGAGCATTTAAAACAAGAGAGGGTGTCCAAAAAGGCAAAATACCCCTTTGTAGAATCGGATATTTGATTTCAGTCTCCAATAGGGATACGAATAAATCGAGGGTGCCAAATACTTTTTGGACACCCTCTTTGGAAAGTCAGACGGCTCTGTCTATTTTTTACCGATCAGGCAAATGGCCACTCGGTTTTGTTCCATCACAGGAAAAGGTTGTTCTGTATCCCCTTTGGCAAACACAGTTATCCGTTCCCGGGAGATACCATTAACCGTCAACAATACAGCCACCTGTTCTGCCCGCCGTTGCGACAGAACTTTGTTGTAACGCGGATTTCCGGTCTGCACGTCAGCATAACCCGTAATCACCACCTGTGTCTCTGTATGTGTTTTCATAAAAGCTACCAAGGAATCGATTTTGGCTGTTTCGCTCGCCAGAATCACCGAAGAGTTCAAGGCAAAGAAAATATCCTGACGGGCAGTAAGCGCAGCAGAGTCTATGAGGTCTTGCTTCGTTTCCTGCAGCACGGGCTGAGAAACCGGTTCTTCCTTTGTTACGACCGGCACAGTCTCCTCAAAAATGATTTCCCGGGGAGCTTCCACCTTGCGGTGTTTTTTATTCAAACGGCAACTAAACCCTGCCAGAACATTGAACTGCCAGTCGGCATTACCCGCCTTTTTGGAGTTAAAATGGTCGGAAAGTACATTTACATTTCCCTCTATATTAAAGGAAATGCTATTACTGATCCGGAAATCAAATCCGACACCACCACGTCCTGCAACGAAATTACGGTTATCGCGCCAAAGGTAACGCATCGTATATCCTTCGTCATGTATGGCAACTGCTTCATCGTTGTCAAAAGCATGATTGCCTGCTATACCCAGCAAAAAATAAGTATTCACCCAACGCCGGGGGTTAAATTCGCCGATACAGTTGCTCAGATTAAACACAACATCTGCATTCAACTGAAGGAAGTTGAATTTATAATCCCGGGTGGATTCCGACCAGGCACCCTTACCCTGCCAACCGCCAAAGCCTCCGCGAAGTCCCCAGACAGGCGAGAACTGATACCCCACAGACAAAGCTCCGGCCGGTGATATCAGGTCCTTAAAGCCGGTTTCCCCCACGGTATACCCCATTCCTCCCTGCAACTGCAAATACCAGTGTGGATTGAAAATAATCCCGGCTTCCTCTTTTCCCTTTTGTGCAAATAAGATTTCTGCACAAAATAAAACGATAGCCAGTAATAAACTTCTTTTCATATTTTTAGCTTTTAGCACATCAGACATTTTATAGAAGAAAGATCGGGAGGCAAATACCTCCCAATCCTGGAATCACAACCATACCCGGTATTAAACCGGCTTTACAGTTATTGTCAAAGTACCGCTAAGAATACCCCAACCATAGCTTATTGTTGCAGGAATCATAATCATGTATTCGTCCTTAATCGGAGAACCTACATTCACATATTTAACCGTGTTACCTATTTGTTCCAAAGTAACGGATACCGGTAACTGATAGTTATTATACTGCAGGTTGGTTTTTACATTACCGAGATCCAGCTCAACATTCCCGAACGGACCGTAGAAATTCCAGTACTGACCCGTCTGAACCATGTCAAATGCCTTAATTTCCTTCCAGGTCCAGCAACCGTCCTTATCTCCTACCTGATGCACCACAGAAGGATCATATACCGGTTTCTCATTACATAAAGTCGGTTTCCATTCTGCCTCCACCGTTTCGTATGTTGCCGGAGTATAAGTAATGCCAGTTACAGTTGTAAAAGTAACTTCACTTGAAGCGGTCATCTCTTGGAGATTAGTGTATCTATAAGCTTTAGTGCCGTCCCATCCGTCATAAAAATCTTCATTAGGCTCTTTAGCTTTAGCCAACGCCATTGCATTTTGCTGCGCTTCAGCTGCTGAACGTCCTTTAGACGTAAAGGATTTATACACAGACCAATTGTCACTGAATACATTAGGTCTGGTAAACAGTGTAATAGTAGCTGAATACAGCAATTGTCCAGTCTGAATAGTCACCTCTTCAGTTTCAAACTCCCACATGGCCGGTGTCACCACTTTCTGATAGGCAGGAATCCATTCACCATGTATTTCACCACAGTCTTTCACCCAGTCGTACTGTGAATAAGGAATATTTTCTTCTCCTTCCTGAATGATCAGTTCATTTCTCCAGTCTGTCAGCAACCCGTTATACTGGAAGTTCACGATATCCCCGTCATCCCGAGCATCTTTTACAGACAAACCTGCAGGCAGATTAAAGTTTACCGGACGAATGAAATTCACCAGGAAGTTCTTCAATGAGTAAACGTCTCCGTTATAGGCTTCTGTATACATTTCTATTTCAGCCTGTAACCCGTTCAGGCTATTCAGTGCTGTTTTTACACGATTATCCGACTTGTCCAGGATAATACGGGCATTTTCACGGGCACCTGTCAGCTGGACACCTGTAAACGAAGTAGTTCTTTCACCATTATAAATAACAGCGGTTATTCGGTAATTCCACTCATCTGATTTGAAGATACAATCATCCCAACCTTCTAAAACCGGGGCATTCACCCAGATCTGCCGTCCCATAGCATTGTCGAAAATGCAGTTTTCAGCCACATCATGTGCGTTCTGCGGAATTGCAACATTAACATTATAAGCACTCTTCTGGGTATTCCAATACTGTTCATTTTCTGTGACTGTCAGAGTAAGTGCAGGACGTTTAACGCTGATCTCGAATGTGAAGATCACCTTTTCCGGACAAGAAGAAGTAGACACTTTATTCTTCAATACTAATTGTGCCGTCAGTGTTTTAGAACTGTTTACCGGTAAGTTTCCGATTTCACGGTGGGTAAACTTCCAGCATACTTTCTTGGTCAACTGGCCGTCAGTGCTGTTACCAGATTCCAGAGTCGGCACAGTAATACCCATCGGAGTTGTTGTTGCAGACAAGAATTCATAAGTATTCCAGAATTCTTCATGGCTCATACCACCTTCCTGGATAATCCGATAGACACCATTACGGATTTCCTCTTCTGAGAATTCCATGTTCACTACATCGTCCGGACAACTTAAAGTAATTGTCTCTGCTTTTTTATTCAATACGATATCCGTTTCTTTTTCAGCAACAATTTCCAGTTTTATAAAAGCACGGACAACTGTTTTTCCATTGTGAACCAGATCAACCCTTACTATCGGGGTACGGCCGATGGATTCTCTGTTGTTTCCTACAATGCTGAAAATACCCTTTTCTGCATCTGTACATTCGATCACGGTTTGTTGATCGGTTTGCGTTGCTCCGCCGTTGCTTACCATATAAGGTGTTGATGCTTTAGCAAAAGCATATCGCAAATCATAAGCTGCCAGATCCAGCTGTTCATGTCCTTGTTGATTTAACAAACAGGTAGCAATTTTCTCACGCAGATTAAAAGGCTTATCAAAAGGCACCCGATACCTTGGTGCTTCCATTGTTGCTTTATCGAAAGTACGGGCATAATGATGCATCTGGTTGTTCTTTAACAGCATCATAGAATCAGAGATAAACACCTCTGCTGGGGTAAAGCAAGTTTCATTCACATGAGCATATTCAGAATATACTTCAGGTTTAGCTCCGGAAGTCATTTCCTCTTCTGTCAGTCCTTTTTTCAATACCGCTTTCAGGGCAACGATATCCAGATCCTTATTTGGATCGACTTCCTGTCCCGGGTTGAGTTTCTTGTTTTTCTTCACTGTAAATACAGCTACCCCATTTTTATCAACCGGTTTGCCTACGATAGAAATGGGAGCATCAGCTCCTCCGCCTCTGGTAAAGATGTAATCAGCTTTGTCACCTACAAATGAGAAATCGGCACAGTCCATACCCACACTCTGCGGATTCAGACGATATTTTGCTGTAGCAAGTGCAGAGGTGAAAAACTTATACCGGTTAATATTAAGATTAATATCATAACCCCCTACTGCGTCGACTTCTTCTATTTCGACTTCGGCATTTTCATCTTCCTCTAGTTCATGGTATGCCAAAGTTCTGAACATAATAGCAGGAACTCCGTTGTAGTAATACTGCGGAACAAACGCAATGCTGGTGAGCCGTTGAGAGAAAATGCTCTGGGTCGGGATAATCACCTGACGATATTCATCAGTATCTTTACCCGGCAGATTGATAACAACGTAACCTTCTTTTTCCTGTATATATATGTTCTGATTCATACGGATGGCCGGTTCAACCTTGGTTTCTCCGATATACAGATAATCATTCTGTACATTCAGATTGACATCTTTGAAAGAAACTTTACCGATTTCTGTCTTACCTTTGCTGGTAGTATAATAGAATACTCCATTTTCCAGGCTAATAGAACCCACAACCTGACCTAAATTGGTTGTTGTCATTCCGTCAGAAACAGTCAGATCGCCGCTTGCAGGATCAATTGAAAACCGGAAATCAGGAAGTTCAGGAGTTGCTCCGGGTTCCCCTTTGATCTTACCCAGATCCGTTTCCTTACCATCGACCGTCACAAACAGATGGTCTTCTCTTCGCTCAAAAGAAACGTTTGGAGAATGACCTTGTTCGCCTTGTTCGCCTTTGATGGACCCCAGATCTTTTCCGTTATAGATCAGGTGACCGTCAGCGTTTATAGTAAACTCCACTTCGGGTAATTCAGGAGTCACTTTCCCTAAATCATTGCTCGTGCCATCCGACCAGCTTGCCACCAGATGCCCTTCTTCATTGATTGTAAAAGTAGGAGCATCTCCTTTCGGACCCATCGGGCCTTGTGGGCCCTCGGGTCCTTGTATCCCCTGAGCTCCGTCTTCTCCCTTGGCCCCTTTTTCAATATGATAGGTCTGACCATTGGACAAAGTCACTTTCACTCCGCCTGCACCGTCCGACTCTACTTTGGTCAGGATGGCGCCTGCCTTGATTTGGGCTTCAATACCCTCAATTGCTTTTTTGTTAGCATCAATTTGTTGCTGCAAATGACTGATATCATCATCATAGTCCTTACAGCCTACGAGAAAAGTCCCTGTAGACCCAAGCAACAATGCACTTGCAAGCACAAAACCTGTAAATTTCCATTTTCTGTTCATAACTAAAGAATTATAATTAATTAAAATTCAAGCCATTACTGACTATTACTATCTCACACATTCAGGGGATTATAAATCATGTTTTTTACTGATCAGCCCCCCCTTATTAAAAACATTTTTCCCATACTTTTATTTTTTAATCGCTACTTCGTTTATTTAAATCCATTTTATCGAAACCATTATTATATTTTTATCGATTCCTTTAAAACAAGTACTGACACACCAACGATATAAAATATCAAGACCCACTCTTTTACTTTTTTATTACTGAATACCTCAGCCAGTTTTATATCTCCGACGTTGTCGGTAAATGACACGCCAAGGATACAAAATATCAAGACCCACTTTTTTACTTCCATATCATCGATCAAATCAATCAGCTTCATACCTCTTTTGCATTATTAGTTAACAATATCATACTACCTCCCCGAAAAGTATGTATAAAATGTGTATACATATATTATCATCCGACAGGATATCAGGTAAAAGTTCCGGGTCAGCACCATATTTGTCTTATCACAATAATATTTTTATACAAAAATGACATGTTCTGAAAATAAAATTCCACCAAAAAAACGGACATTTTTTTGGTGGTCGTTTGGGAAAAATTTTGGAACTTTTATGAATCTCTTAATAAGAGTTGATAGTCAGATGATTATAAAGTATAAAACAAAAAAAACACCCCTGAAAAGAGGTGGTATAATATAATGAATTTAAACGTCCGTTTTTATATACTCAAAACTACTTCATACTCTATGAGTTTAATTCTGATTCATGCCCCAAATATAAACACTTTTTTCGAGATTACAACAATATTCGGTAGTTTGATACAATAATTTTTCTATTTTATTTGCCAGCAGGCCCTCCAAGGTCTTTTTTTGTCAAATATTCCTTAATTAATTTGTGGTATATAACGGTATATTGCAAAGATGAGACTTGTCATTAAACCAGGCGGTCGTTTCACATACCTCTATACCATCAAGGGGTAGCGCGCAGATGATGGAACGACCTTAACAGTATCCTGTCCATGCCGGTGTACACCCGGATATTGTATCCCGGGTCAAAGCGCTCACCGCTGGAGGACACCAGGAAGTTCTTCGGGCGGCCGGAATGCACGCTGGAGCAGGTGTACAGGGCATTGTCACTACCAGCCACGGAGTTCAGCGAGATACAGGCAGATATGTATAAGCGCAGCCAGAAGCTTTGGAAACGTAATACGCAGGTTGTGTACTATAACCCGACGAACTACTTCTTTGAGCGGGAGGAGGAATGCGGACTGGTGCGGTTTGGCCACTGCAAAGAGGGCCGTCCGCTGCCCCTTGTACAGCCGGGGCTGTTCATGGACCATGACGGCTTCCCGCCGGCGATGTGCATCGAGCCGGGGAACACGGCGGAGACCAGCACACTCAAGCCGATGGAACAGATACTGAAAGACAAGTTCGGTCTGTCGGACATACGATGTGATACTTTACAGCAGCACCACAGTCAGAACACTTCAGCCTCTACCTTGCTCGCCTTCGGGCGAGCAAGGTAGAGGACTGAAGATTCTACACGAATTGCACTTCTATTGTGAATCTTCAAAAAATTATATCTATCACTCCACGATGATCGTCATGGCATCTCGCAAAACGTGAGAGTATCCGGGATTCGTCAATCGAACCGACACCTTATAGACGCCCGGTTTCGCATCATTCTCTAACGGGTACAGCAAAACTCCGCCTCCACGGATTGTCAAGTCTTTCTTGAAAATCGCCGCAGCCTCCTCTCCCTGATTCGAAGTCACCGACTCCACGCTGAATAAAATCTGCTGAGTCCCCTCGTATCCTTGTAACGCCAAACTCACCCAAGGAGCCTTATTCTCAATCCGGACAGCATCCAATTCCGGATCTAACGTCTTGCGAATATACATCGTGTCCGGGTCGTAAGATGCGTTCTCTGTCAACAGGTAGCCGACCGTTGTCTGATGGCAGGCTCCGACCGACAGGCCCACTGCCAATATCATCCATATCATTATTTGTTTCATCTTCATGTACTTTTTTGAATTATTGTTCATACCCCAATGCGAAATTATATTCCAATGCGTGCACTATACAATTGTCCGGCTCGATATCTCCCGAGGCAATGGCAAAAATAGGCTGACTGTTCATAAAACTGATGTGTATCGGCTTAGGCGCATTCTCTACCACTCCATTCTTCGACTGCTTCATGATAAACACCCATATTTGCGTACCTGCCAAGGTAGTCAAGTAGCTGCCTCCCGTTCCCGGGCTTCCGTAAGTTGTCGGTTCTCCGTAAGGAATGTCCTTCCGATAGAGTTTCCCGTCGATCACATGTCTCAACAACATTTCACGACACCACTCCGGATCAAGGTCAGACACCCGTTTGTGACCGAATTCCAACAAATGCCGACGAATCGAATGATTCGTGATACCGAAAAACGTAATCTCCTTGTGTGCCGGGTCTTTCCCCTCGAAAAGTCGCACCATCTCCTCTCCCGCATGGCGAACCAACAGAATCGTAGAATCCCAATCGTAGGAGTTTGATGCCATATACTGCATCAAATTCCCATGATAACGTCCGTTACTAATCCCTGTGTCGATATAATTGTCTTTTGTACACCCCACATGTAATAACGAGCCCAAAAACCATATTGTATATAACATTTTTCTCATAATATTCTTCTTTTAATTCGAACGACGATTCCAATACCTGTTTTGGCGAATCAAATCATTATTGGAGAAACAGTCCGCTCCCAACATCAGATACAAAGCGCCATCTTGAATATCTCTATCCGTGAGCTTATCGTAAGCCTCGGAAATCTCCTTCCTGATATAATCATGCGTATCATCCCCTCTCAGGAAACACCAACCGTTACGCATAATGTCAAAATAACGGTGATATTCAGCCACCAGCTCCTTCTCCCGCTCTCTGAAAATAGCCAGCTGGATATTCCCGCTCAGCCCTTTCTCCACATCATCGGAGTTCGGGAAAGCGTGCATATCATCCCCATAAGCCCGGCGACGGATCTCGTTCAAATCGTCTACGGCATTTGTCTTCCCCTGACGAGCCCGACATTCTGCACGGAGCAAATAAATCTCGCCTAATCTCCAAATCACCTTATACTGGTTGATTCCGGCAAACTGAAGTTCCGGGGTGTACGCAAGCTTAATGTAATGTGCATACCGGAACTTATACAAAAATGCCCGTTTCAGCTTTTGGTTGTCCTCCGCTGCTACGATGGAATCTCCCGGTTTATGCTCCGTTGCAGCATAAACCTCCGCATTGCTCTTATAAATCAGGAACAATGAATCCGCATCAATATTCCAAAAATAGGCATCCCTACGCAAATCTTCGGGAGCATACATCATTCTCACCGTACTCTTGTAATATCCGTCTGAATACTGATTGTTAATCGGATGCGCACTTCCCAGAGCTATCGGGAAGGTGATCGGCAAATCAGTGCGCAAACCCTCTTGTGAGTCATAGTAAATCTCCCAGATCGACTCGGCGCTTCCTCCTTTCATCACGCTTGTACAAACGGTCTCAGGATCCGCAGCCAACGAGTAACTGCCTACCTTCCCCTCTATGAGCATAGTGCAATACTCCTCGGCCTTCGCCCAACACTCTTTCTTGCCTTCCACGCCGGCCCTCCACGCGTAGAGATGAGCCAACAAAGCAGCCGCGGCACCCTTGCTGCCATACTGTTTCATACGGGATTCTTTTGAAGTAGCCACCAAATCCTCGTATGTCGGCAAATCCATCGCCTTCAGTCCCCATTTTTCCGCCTCATCCAACACACTGCTTATCGGGCTCTGAGGAAACTTAGAGAACTCTATTGTAGAGCCTGTAATCGGCACCTGCCCGTAATTCATCGCCAAGTAGAAATAAGCCACCGCCTTGGCGAAATATGCCTGCTGAATATAGGGTTTCAGCTTCTCCGGGTCTCCTTTGAAACGGTGTGTATTCTCCAGAATCAAATTCGCCTGATAAATCGTGTAATAATAATATTTCCACGTTCCTACATTCGACAATGTCAACCCCTTGCGCGAAGATCTGTCGTAATCCAATATCTCTCCGGCTCTGGAAATATCGCCACCGGTAAACTCACCCACAGCCTGCCTCAAATAGACTTGCAAGCCGGTCAGCACAGCCTCCAGCTCCTTCTCGTTTTTGTAATAATTAGAATAGGTGGTTGCATTCTCCGGCTGGATATTGATAAAATCCGCACAAGAAGTCCCCCAAAACAAAACTGTCAAACCAAATATGTAAATATATCTTCTCATGTCCGTTAAAAATTAAGAGTTAATCCCAACGTATACTTTCTGGGTAATGGATAAGTATCGCCATTATCACGTCCCGTGTAAATATTCACCACTTCCGGATTTCCGCCCGAGTAGTTGCTCAAATAGAACAGGTTTTCTGCTGTCAGGAAGAAACGTACTCCCGAGAGCCCTGCCTTCTTGGATATCCTGTCCGGAAGATTATATCCCAAGGTTATTTGCTTCAAGGCAAGGTGGTGCACCTTCTCGATAGCCGAGTCCGTATTCATACTGAGGGAGTTTCCCCATGCCGGAGCATTCGGATTCTTGTTCACCCCGTCCCATGGTCTCAACTTGCGGTAATCGAACAACTTCGTCAAATGGCCATTCTCCGACTGTGTGCTGAACCCCAGCCCCATCCGGTTGTTAATCATTTTTCTCCCGATTGTGAAATTCACCAGTACGTTCAGGTCGAAATTCTTCCACATCAATTCGTTCACCCATCCTCCATGAGCCAAAGGAAGCGGCGAACCCGCATAATATGAATCCGGATTCCCGTCGCCATCCAAGTCAAGCAGACGATAATTACCGACAGCGCCGCTGATTCCATCTGTCGCCACACCGTTGAAGTATATCTCCTGTCCGTCTATCTTGTACAAGCGAGGTACCTCGGCATCCGAGTTGTAGTACCCCCGGTGTGCCCACACGTACAAACCGTTCAAAGGTCTGCCGGCTACCAGTAGCGTCCCGTCACCGTCCACTACATCTTTCCCCGAATACGACTTTTCAAAACGGTTCCAGTTTCTTGCCATATTGAATTTCATCCGCCAGCTCACAGCACTCTCCCGCAAGATATCTGCCTGCAACTCCAGCTCAAGCCCCTCGTTGGAAATTTCCATCGCATTTTCCACCTGCGCACCGAACGTATACAAACTGCCCGGAATCGGAATATCATAAATCAGCGAACTGGTATATTTGTAATAGTAATCCAATTTCATATTCAAACGATAATTGAACATATCCATATCCAAACCCAGGTCATACTGATTTGTCTTCTCCCAGGTAAGATAAGGCGACACAGGTTTGTCAGTCGTCACCCCCGTCTTCCCGAAGAAGTTCCTGTCCATAATGTTCATCAATCCGTGAGCGAGGTAAGCGCTCGTGAATGTCTGTCCGGATTTTCCATAACTACCGCGAATCTTACCCCAATTCAGCCAGCTTCCGGTCAAGCGTTTGATGAATGGTTCCTCCGAAAACGACCAGCCTACAGCCACCGACGGGAAATTCGCCCAACGGTTTCCCTCACCGAACGTAGAACTACCGTCACGACGGAATGTAAACTCCAGCAAATAACGCTGTTTGTAATTATATCCCAGACGGCCGAAATAACTCACCATCCGTTTCTCGGTAAAATCCGAAGAGTAATAGCGCGTTGCTGCATATTCCGGGAACTCCGGTGTTCCGTGATTCACCACCGGCGGCACCTTCTGCGGGTTATAATAGTACACATCATCGCTCACTCCCCGCAACCCATAGCCGTACATCGAAAATGCCTGTTCCTTGTTTGTATTGACACCCAAAAGTACATCAATATTATGCACATCGTTCACGCTCGTGTTATAATGCAACAACTCCTCCGAAGAAAGCATCACCTGCCGGCCGATGTTTCCTTCCGACTTGCTTTCGTGATGATATTCGTCAAACACACCGGGAGTATACTTGTTCAGGTTCGACTGAGAGTAGTCGATATTCCCTGATGCCGAGAAGGTCAATCCCTTGAGAAGCTCATACTCAAGAAAAGCAGTCACCATTGCACGATAATCGTCCGTGCGATCCTTGATTCCCAGGACAGACTTTTTCCACTCTGCCTCCAGTTCCTTTGTGGCAGGCAAGACGGTAAGCTGCTGCGACGGATTCACAGACAACCCCTCGTAGCGGGTATGCTTGGAGGAGCCCGATGATGAGGAGCGATTCATTGTCCGGTCCACATAAGAGAGATACACACGCGTATCCATCCGCAATTTCGGTGTGAATTGCGCTGTCAGGTTCGATATCAGGTTTGCCCGTTTGTATCCGCTGTTAATCATGATTCCCTGCTCGTCATAATATCCGAGTCCCACCATATAACGGAAACGCTCCGTACCTCCTACAGCCTGCACATTTGCATTGACCACCTTGCTCCTGCGAAAAGCATACTTCCACCAGTTTGTACTATTATTGTAATAAGGGTCCAGACTATCCTGCAATGAATGTATCAGGCTCGGCGAACCCCAGTAACCATTCCCCCAAAACTGGTCGTAGATACCGTTTCCATTGCGGTACACATCCTCGTACGAAGTAGGGACGTGATACTTCCCTGTCGCCCAATCGTAATAATTATTCTTGATATTCCTCCGGAATTTAAGTTCCAACCATCTCTCCATGCGTCCGCCCGTCTGCTCGGGATATTCCATCAATTGCGATATCGAATAGGAAGCATTTGCCGAAAACTTGGCCTCACCGACCTTTCCCTTCTTCGTTGTAACAAGAATCACCCCATTGCCCGCACGGCTACCGTAAATCGATGCCGCCGCCGCATCTTTCAACACCTGTACCGATTCAATCATGCTCGGGTCCAGGTCAGCCAGCGTATTCGTACCGGTCACCGGTGAAACAAACGAATACATCGGCACTCCATCCACCACCCACAACGGCTGACCGTCACTCGCACCGTCCACCAACAGAGAGTTGAACCCCCGCACCGCAATCACCGCAGCACTACCCGGCGCTCCCGACTGCTGCACGATATTCACACCCGCCAATCTTCCCTGCAACATATCTGCGATACTCGCCGCCGGCAACTCCTTCATCTCTTCTGCCGTCACGGTCGAGATTGCACTCACCATCTCCCGCTTATTCTGCGTACCGTAAGCCCGGACAACCACTTCGTCCAAATCGGATACATCTTCCGTCAAGGTAATATGCAACGTATCTCTCGCCGTCTTTTCAGAAAATTCCACCCGCCGTTTCTTAAAACCGACAGATGAAAATTCCAACGTCCCTTTCAACAAAGGCAAATCCCATGCGAACCAACCTTTCTCATTTGTAGCCGTACCAATAGTAGTGCCGACAACCCTTACCGTTACCCCCGGCAAAGGCTGTTTGGCCGCATCATATACGAAGCCTCTCACCCGAACAAACTTCTTCTCGGGTTCCTGGTACGAGGTTGCCTTTATAATTACCAAATTATCGTCAAAAGAAAACGACATTCCCAAGCGAGGCAACAAGTCTTTGAGCACCGCCTCTAATCCTTGATTCTCTGTACTGATACTCACGTTCTTCCAAGTCACCACTTCCCTGTGATTATAGAGAAAACTATAACCCGTTTGCCTTTCCAATTCCTGAAAAACCTTCTCCAATGTCACGTTTTTCAGCTCTATTGAAACTTTCGCTTGGCGAGCGCTCACTGCTGCCTGCACCTGCACCAAGCTACAAACCAATAAAATAAAAACGACTTTCATCTTCATCATCCACTTAGGGACAAGAATCCACCCTCCGGCTCTTGTCTGATTTGACTTTTTTTTCATACTTTTGTACATTAGAATTTTACCTTGCACGTCGGTCAAGATTGCCACACCATGCCGCGTGCTTTAACTAAAAAGCTGTTCCACTCCCGTGCGAACGGCTTTTTTTGCTTTATTGTTATAAAAACATTATTCCCTTTTATATCAAATACTACATCTCCGGTCTGCTCGAATTTATCCAGCAACATACGGGCATCCTCATACCGTTTCACTTTTCCAGTGAACTCTACCTGTTTCGCACTTTCATTCACGTAGAACACGTTCAATCCATACCAGACAGACAACGTCTCCATAATCTCTTCCAATGTCGTTTGCCGGAATTTGTAATACCCGTCTTTCCACGAAACATACGATTCTGTATCCACCATCCTCACATCCATCACCCGATTATTCTTGTCATATACAAACTGCTCTCCCGGCACAATCTGAAAACTCTTGCCGGCACATGCCACCTCCACACTCCCCTCGACGAGCGTCGTCGCCACCGTTTCCAACCTCTCGTAAGCCTTCACGTTAAAAGAAGTCCCCAACACCTTCACATCCATCGCTCCTGCATGTACCCAAAACTCACGGGCGCTATCTTTCGCCACCTCAAACCATGCCTCTCCTTTTAAGAAAACTTCCCTTCTGGCTTTCCCGAACCTCTCCGGATAACGCATTTCCGAACCGGAGTTCAAGAACACCTTTGTCCCATCCGCCAAAACAAGCTGAAACCTCTCACGCACAGGAACCGTCAACGTATTGTAGACAATCTTCTCCGAAGCCTCCTTGCTTTTGATTCTCGAGTATACCAATGTTCCCCGTTCATTCCTAACCTGCAACATCGTACCCCCAAAAATCAACCTGTTCGTATCCCGCTTCAACGGCATGCTTTCACCATCTCCCAGCGTCAACACCACTTGCCCGATTCCCGGTTCCACCGTTTTTTCGCCCTCCCAGACTCCATTCTCTTCCGGCTTCATCCATAACATTATCCCGACACCCAATATCAACAACACCCCTGCCACACTCGCCCCAAACGACCACCACCTCATCCGCCGTATCTTACCCTTCCGTACCGTCATTTTCTTCCGGATATCGCTCTCCAACCTCTCGTAGGCCTTCTCCCTATCCAACCCTCCTTGCTGTCTCACCAACCTCACGACCTCACCCAACTCACCCATCAACATCTTATACGTTCTCTCATTCCCTCTTTTCTCTTCCCACCACCTGTTCATCTTCTCCCTCTCCTCTTTCGTCACGTTCTCCCCCGCTATTTCAGCCGCCATAATTTTTAATATTTCGTCTTCCATACTCCTGGTTTTATACAAATAACACCACCACCCATCAAATCATGTGACAGGAAATCCCATTTTTTTATAAAAAAATTGCAACAATCCCATTTGTATCGCCAATTCCTGCGACACCACACCCTGATTATTCCGATTTTCTGAAATAAAGCAATAATATGGTAAACATGTGTCCCTCCAGTTTCTCCCGCAGAAACTTCAACGAACGCGACAACTGGGTTCGGACAGTATTAATACTGATTTGCAAATGCTCGGCAACCTCCTTATATTTTTTCCCTTCGGCATACACCATCATAAAAATACGGCGACGCTCCGGAGGAAGCTGGTTTATCGCGAAGTACAAAACATCTATTTCAGTTTGCTCATCTTCATGCATGATTTCTGCCACGGGCATTCCTTCCATCATTTTTTCATGGCGGGTTTTCCTGCGTTTACAGTCTCTCAGCTCGTTTAAAGCAGCATTCTTGACCACATGAAACATGTATTTATCCAACCCATCAGAAAGTTTTTTATAAAGAGAGCTTTCCCAAGCCTGTACGAAACAACCCAACACGACATCCTCTGCCGCATCAACATTTTTCAGAATACTTGCGGCATATAAAACCAACACATCATGGTATTTCAAGAAGAAAGTCTTGAACGTTTCTTCTTCGGGATTTTTTTCGTACATGCTACAAATATACGAAATTAACCCGTTGTACATCTGGCATAAACGCATAAAAAGTTGTTCACGCCGGATAAATTCCGTATATTTATTTCATTTCCAATCAGATAAATATCATGAACAACTTTTGTGCAAGTCACGAAAAAAATAAGAATTTATGAATTTTGATTTTCTTTGTTTTATATCTTTACAAATTCAAATTCTGAGGAATGACAAGAAGAATTATTTTAGTCACCGGAGGGCAACGTTCCGGTAAAAGTGGTTATGCACAGCGTTTAGCGTTGGAACTATCCGACTGTCCTGTTTATATGGCTACTTCGCGGGTATGGGATGAAGAATACCGTAAACGTATCGAACGGCATCAACGTGACCGGGGACCTCAATGGACAAATATCGAGGAAGAAAAAGCCCTGAGTAAACATCACTTGCAAGGACGGGTAATCGTGATCGATTGTGTTACCTTGTGGGGTACTAATTTCTTTTTCGATCAGGATTCGAATGTCGACCTGGCTTTACAAGAACTAAAAGAAGAGTTCGACCGATTTACAGCCCAGGAAGCGACTTTTATCTTTGTGACCAATGAAATCGGTATGGGTGGAGTTGCCGAAAACACCATCCAACGCCGGTTTACCGATATGCAAGGCTGGGTAAACCAATACATCGCAGAGAAAGCCGACGAGGTGGTGCTGATGGTCTCGGGAATAGGAGTAAAGGTAAAAGGCTAAAGGCTATAAAGCTAAAGGCAGGGAGGTAAAAAAAGTGAAAGGTAATAAGGATAAAAAATAATAGGATACGATATGAGAACTTTCAATATCAAAACGCCGGATAAAAAGATCGTACCGGCACTTCAGGATAAAATCGATAATTTGACAAAACCGAAAGGTTCGTTAGGACGGTTGGAAGAATTGGCAGTCCGGATCGGTACCATCCAACAAAGCCTCTCTCCTGTTTTGAGAACTCCTCAAAATATTGTGTTTGCAGCCGACCATGGTGTGGTTGTCGAAGGAGTCAGCTTTTCTGCCCCGGAAGTAACGGCACAACAGATATACAATTTCCTGAAAGGCGGCGGCGGAATCAATATGTTTGCACGCCAGCATCATTTCATACTGAAAGTGGTAGATTGCGGAGTGAATGCCGATTTCGGGGATCTGCCCGGACTTATTCACCGGAAAATCAGGAAGAGTACCGATAATTACCTTTACGGACCTGCCATGACGCCCGAAGAGATGGAACGCGCCATCGAAATCGGGGCAGAAATGGTACAATTGGCTTATCAGGAAGGAACCAACATCATCAGTTTCGGCGAATTGGGCATGGCCAATACTTCGGCCTCATCGGTCTGGATGTATTTTTTCACCGGAATTCCGTTAAAAGAATGCGTCGGTGCCGGAAGCGGACTGGACAACCAGGGTATCGAACATAAATATCAGGTACTGAAACGGGCCACAGACAATTATCAGGGAAACGGTACGGCAGAAGATATCCTGCGTTGGTTCGGAGGCTTTGAAATGGTGGCGGCAGCAGGAGGTATGCTACAGGCTGCAGAGTTAGGCATGACGATCATCATCGACGGTTTTATCATGACTAACTGCATACTGGCAGCCAGTAAACTGCATCCGGAGGTATTGGAATATTGTGTATTCGGACATCAGGGCGATGAAGCCGGACATAAATCAGTGCTAGAAGCTTTACACGCCAAGCCATTATTGAATTTGGGATTACGTTTGGGAGAAGGAACGGGAGCCATTTGCGCTTATCCGATTATAGAATCCGCCATCCGTATGATCAACGAAATGAGCAGTTTCAAACAGGCAGCCGTTACGAAATATTTTTAAGATATCCGTATGAAATCTCTGTTTGCGGCAATCATATTATTTACCCGGCTTCCGTTATGGCGAATCGTCCGGGTAGATAAAAAGCAGTATGCAGAAATCCTGTTATACTGGCCAATCGTAGGTTTTTTAACCGGAGCGACAACCTGGGGGACGCTTTATCTTGCCTCTTGGGTCATGCCTTTGTTGCCGGCTTGCGTCATTGCGGTCATTGCCCGTCTGCTCCTGACCGGAGCTTTACATGAAGACGGACTGGCTGATTTTTTCGACGGTTTCGGCGGAGGACATGACAAAGCCGGCATCCTGCGAATCATGAAGGACTCCCATATCGGTAGTTACGGTACGATCGGCCTGATTCTGTATTTCATCTTGTATGTATCTTTGTTGAGTTCGTTTTATTCGCTGGCCCTTCCCGGTGTCATTATCGGAGCGGATGTACTTTCCAAACTTTGTACCGCCGTTATGATCAATACATTACCCTATGCCCGTACGGAAGAAGAGAGCAAAGTAAAAGTACTCTACCGCAAAATCCGTCTCTGCGAATTTGTCCTGGTAGCCCTGCTCTGCCTCACCGCCCTTTGGCTGATGTCGACTCCTTTCTTAGCTTTAATCCCCACCCTCCTTATCCTTACCGGCTTACGTTGGTATTTCAAACGTAAAATCGGAGGATATACCGGAGATTGTTGCGGGGCCAGCGTACTTTTAGCCGAACAGTTTTTTTATATCGGTGCCACTATCGTTTATACTTATTCCCTATGAAGATAACCCTGATCCGCCATACCCGTGTAGCCGTCGAAACCGGAATTTGTTACGGCTGGAGCGATGTCGGTGTCGCCCCTTCTTTCGAAACCGAAGCCAGCCGGGTCAAAGAAAACATTTCCAACGAACGGTTCGATATCGTGTATAGCAGCCCGCTCTCCCGCTGCCGGAAGCTAGCTGCCTTTTGTGGCTTTCACGAACCGATCCTCGACGACCGTTTAAAAGAACTTAACTTCGGGGAGTGGGAAATGAAGAAATGGGACGATCTCACCGACCCCCGTCTTGAACTTTGGTATAAGGACTGGATTCATCTCCCGGCAGGAGGAGGGGAAAGCTATGAAAATCAGTGCCGCCGTGTCGCTCAATTTCTGGATGAACTCCGCCATTCCGGCCATACCGATGCCTGTATTTTCACCCACCGGGGAGTCATCGCCTGCGCTATGGTCTACGCAGGCATTTGCCCGATCGAAGAATCATTCAGTATAGAGGTGGACTATGGCAGCAAAAATGTGTTGGAATTCTGAAACTGTATTATTCCAGTAATGAATTCAGATACGCTTCATCCACTTCCTGTATCATAACTTCTTTACCACTCAAAATATTGTCGAATAAAATATTCTAACAATTAAAATAACAAACCCGATAACTTGACGAATCAAGGATTACCGGGACACTGAGGTTAACTATCTGTTGATCACTTTGTATAAACACAAAGTTTGCTATTTTTCCCGCCAAATGGGGAGAGATTGCCAATACTTAGGGAATCCCATATCTTTGAGGTCGAGCAAACGGCAATCGGATTTGAGCAACTCTTTGATATTCTTTTTGAAGTCGCTACCTGGACTGATAATATCAAGTATATACGCGATACAAGACAGCACGGCAAATAATTTGTTTGTGCGTATTTGTCCGATTGTAGTTCTATCCATAAAGGGATAAAGAGTATTGTATGGCAGGATTACACTGACCATAAAACGACGATTCCACACTCGGCTGTGGTGAGCGCAACAGTTACGGAGATTGGAAATGGAGTGTAGCCAATTTTCCAAGATTGCCACTTTCTTCAAACCGAATTGTTCGGTAATGTACTCTTTACGACTGTCTAACCTTAAGGATTGGAACAAACGGCTCAATGTGGCAAACGACACAACTTCGAGTGCCATCCAACTCGGCGGCATCGAAGGATTGTCGTATTTGGAGTTGTAATGCTTGATGAAATCTTCATTGCTGCGATTTACATCAGCATCAATACGATCCATCAAATCATCATAGCCGAAACGATATAAACTTTCATCATTGAACCAATGGCTATCGCCTGTGCTTTCGGCATATACCTGTACAATTTTTGTGCGCACTGCCACTTCTATCTTCTCAATAGTATTGAAAATAAGTGAACGCAGTCTGCGGTCGAAACAATAAAGGTCAATGATGTCCTTGAAGTGAATATCTTTGCGAGTGAAGGTGTGTTCGGAATCTTCGCCGTTCTCTTGGAACGGATAAGTGTATGCACGAAGCCGATAGTAGCTGATATTGAAAAGATAAGCAGTTGCCTCGCTTTCATCATCAAAAACAAGCCCCCGTTGTTTTAGCCGTGCGACTTGCTCGGCGAGAGTCAACGGCTTCTTTGTATAATCAATTTTATCAGTCAATTCTATTGAAACTACCATATAAAAACTCGAAGACCTCCCCGGGTGCGCTGTTCAACGGGAAGCGTGGGAGGTCATATCAATTGCAAAGGTAATACTTTTATTTGAAATAGCAAAGGTAAAGGCAAAAACAACAAACTAAGTCAAATTTCATTTTTGATATACTTCCATTTATTTCTCCAGGATGACTTTTCAGCCACCTTCTTCTGTTCTACCTGGCAGGCCGCCCCTATTTTTTCAATTCAGGCCGAATCCTTTCCAACCAATTATCTACCCTATCTTCTGTTTTATCAGCCTCATAATCCTCATCCAGCGGCAAACCGATAAATTTACCTTCCTGTAAAGCACGCGAATCGTTAAAGATATAATCGCGGGTCTCTGTTTCTCCGATCAGTTGTCCGCCGATTTCTTCGATCGTCCGGCCCAATATGCCCATTCCGTCTACAAAATTATTCGGATAACTGACATGATCCCCCAACCCGACGATAGCAACCTTTCGACCTTCCAAACGAATCCGGAGCATTTTGGGTAAAAATGACGACCAGGGATCTTTTTGTTCCATTTCCCAGGTATTCCGGCCTAAAGTCGAACAGACCAGGATCAGATTGTGATAATCCAGTAATCGCAGTGGAGTGACATCAGAAATAACAAAGAGATCCGGTTGCAGATCTACCAGTTTTTGTTTGATCAGACGGGCCACTTTATGAACGCTGCCTCCCGAAGGTGCATAAAATATTCCTAATCGTTTTGTAGCCTTATGCTCTTTATCTATCAAATAATTCCCTTCCAGATCAGCTTTCAGCTGATAATTCCCTGGTTGATTTTCCTTTTTCATGGATCGCATAATTTAATGTCAAACCTATATGATATCTAACCTATATACGGCAAAGGAACGGGACGGTTTGTTTTTGTTAAAAAAATTTTCTCTGCGCTTTATTTTTGTTTAAATAACCATTTATCGTCTTGAATCTGAAGTTCATAAATTTTGTCATTACCTCCGTCAGTAGTCGAATCGGCATCGGCATCCTCTGTTTTAGCTTTGTGTCTCAGATCATCCAAGGCCGATTTATAGCGGGATTTTTCCTCTGTGGTCAGCGAAGGCATATCATTGATCCGGTCAGAAATAAACTGCATCAGTTTTTCATTGTTGCAAATATTCAGATTACAGGCTAATCCGGCTTCCCGTATGGTTTCATTAAACTGAAGTAACATCTGATCCACCCTCTTTTTATCCGCTTTCCAATATCCTTTCCTGACCGTCTCGAGCAGACGGGCAAGTATCGACTGATAGGCATATAAATTGCCGCTCTTCTTAAACCGTTCTTTTATATCCAGTCGATATTTATCCATGACATAAGTATCATAGATTTGATTCCAGTCGTTATCGCTAACCGATTCCGGTAATGTGGCCTCCCAGCCCCAAAGATTAAAAACCATTTTATTGATAAAACGGGCACCGGCATATCCCTCGTCCACCATCGCATCCACCCATTTGGGATTCAGATAACGGGTCTTCAGTTCACGTCCCAGAAATTTCTCGAGTGTCTCTTGTCCCGGAGCCGAAGGATCGACCAGATTCGTCAGCATGACCACCGGTGATTTCCCGTCGATCGTCCGAACGGCCAAACCGGTAGCACCGAGGTACTGAAACATATCGTCATTATCCAGCAAAGCATACAGATTCGAAGTCCTGCTGTGCAAAGCCACCCTGGTGCCCGACAAAGCATTTTTAAATACAGTTTTCGAAAAACCTTTCGGTAAATAGGTATATTCGTCCTCTACTTTCGTTCCCCAAAATCCCTGACCATACAAATGACTCATCTTGTCAAAATAAACTTCCGCCACGTCCTTTTCATCCTCCCAGGTTCCCGAAGCCTGCACCGTCCCACTAACCCCGGTGCCATAAGCACCCGAAGGGGTCGTAAACAAACGTACCGAAGCGATGCGCCGGGCCAGCGAATCTTCCTGAACCCCCAGTTGTTTCAACTTATCTTCAGATTCAAGGATATGTTCCCGGACAAAATTATCTTTTTCATCGGCACTTCTGGCCAGGCTGACTGCCTTATCCAGCAGAGCCATCAATTCGGGAAAAATATCCCTGTATAATCCCGATGGAGCAAAAACGACATCTACTCTCGGACGTTTCAACTCATGCTGCGGAATCAATTCCAGACCGACAACCTGATTGGAAGCATTATAAACAGGTCTCACACCAAGTAAGCTTAAAGCCTGGGCTTCCATCGTACCTTCATTCCGGATACACTCCACCGCCCACAAATTTATGGTCACTTTAGGAGGACACTCCCCGTTGTGTTCGGCCTTATACTGTTCTATCAGCTCCTCTGCCAATTGCTCTCCCAACCGACAAGTCATTCTGGAAGGAATCAGTCTCGGATCGAAAGCAAAAAAGTTTTTACCTGTAGGCAGAGCACCCGGATTCCGGATCGGGTCGTTTCCTGTTCCTGCCCGGACATACTTTCCATTCAAAGCCCGGATAAAAGCATCCAATTCTTCTTTCCCCGATTTTGCGATATTCTTTTGTACCTGCTCCCTGAAAAGTTCCAAATCTTTTCCCATCAAATCCTTTTGCATTGATACAATAGCTTCCGTTGTCGCTTTCGTATAAGCCTCATCAGGGGATACACCGAAAGTGTGCAAGCCGAAAGGGGTTTTATTTTCTTCTATCTCTTTCAGATAATCGTCGATATCTTCCAGATTCTGATCCGTTATGGTATCCAGCTTCAAATCCTTATCCAGTCCGAGTGTTTTTATCCGAAGAACCAGATCCCTGAATTGCGCCATCGACGAGATCGGGCTTTTGCTTTTTTGATCATAGTATTTAGATATGCCACTTTTCAAATCCCGCAATTCCGGATTTAAAGAAGCCTTATCGAAAGGAGGAGTCATGTGGTCGATAATCACGGCCTGTCCCCTTCTTTTCGCCTGCAGGCCTTCACCCACATTATCCACAATATACGGATAAATATTAGGTACATCCATGATCAGCGCTTCGGGATAATCATCGGGACCGAGTCCGGCTTCTTTTCCGGGCAACCACTCATGCGTGCCGTGAGTACCGATATGCACCAGTGCATCTGCGTGAAAGCCATACTTCAAAAAAAGATAATAAGCCAGATACTGATGAGGGGGAGGAACCAGAGGATCGTGATATAAACTCTTCGCATTGTCTTCCCATCCCCGGGGAGGTTGAGGTGTCAGTATGATATTTCCGTATTTCACCACCGGGATCACAAAATAAGATTTCCCGGAAGAATCTTTCCAAACCATCAGTTCAGACTCTTCGGGTTTTCCCCATTTGTTCTCCATTTCCGTCCTAATCTTCAACGATAACTTATCGTACCATTCTTTGTACACTTCCATCGGTACCAATACAGGATCTCCTTTACGCACCAATTTATCCACCTCTGCAGGAGCCCAGGAACCGATATTCCTTCCATAGTCCATCACCCGGTTAAAAATAGCAGCACTGTCGATCGGCTGCCCGCCGGTATCATACCCCTCCTGCCGCATTCTCTGTAGGATAGATAAAATACTTTGGGGAAGTACATTCAGGTAGCTGGCCCCTATGTTTTCTTTTCCGGGAGGATAGCTGTAGTAAATCAGGGCCACTTTCTTTTCACGATTAGGCTTTGTCTGCAGGTTATGGATATTCTTTATACGCCCGAGCAGCGTTTCCATCTGATAACCGATCATATTCTTAATCCGGATATTATGATCGAAATCGTCGAATACGACAGCAACAGAAGGTTCGATATAACCGGCTAATTCGGGTATAGCCACCAAATTCGACCGATTGTAAATATCTATTCCGACTAAAGATTTTTCCCAATCTTTTTGATTCGTACTCAGTATAATCCCATTGATCACCGGCACTCCTAATTTTTCCAGTACCACCCTTTCCTGCTCAGGCCTTGTATTATACCAACATCCCAGATTCAAGAGGGCACTCACGCGGGGAAGACTATCACAGGAAATAAAAAACCGTTCGATCACCTGTTCTTCGTGATGTCCCGGTTTTTGAGAGGTGAACACGGGTAATACATTAAAACCTTTCTCTTCGATATTCCGGATAAATACATCGATATACAAATACTGCGATTTGGTCAGATCGCTTCTCCCAATAATCAATCCGATCCAGGGAGCCTGGGTGTCGATATCGGTTCTCTCGGCTAAATAAGAACCGATATAGGTATGTAATTTTTTATTTCTATAGTTATATATTCCGGAAAGGGGAGTTTCTTCAATATCCTGATATTCACAATCGAAATGTAAATCTTTATTCAGTTTTTTCAGAACGATATTCATGATATTGTTTTCTCCTCCGCTTTTAAAAGCGGCCAATGTCCAGGGATCGAAACAGATCCCCCATTCCTGCAATTCGGCATCGTATTCATGGGATAAATTAAGCGCATAAACCTTCGCTCCGCGTTTCAAAGCAGACAACAGCTGAGGTTTAGCTTTAAAAACCAACCCATTATTATGCAAAGCGACGAATATCAGATCGGAATTTTCAAAAAAATCCATATCACTTTCGTGATAGTTGGAATAGATAAATTCCTTGAACTGACATTTCTCCGCTACCTCCGGATGCATTTTCGCCAGTAAATGCATGCTCCGGTTTACGCCGACCCAAAAACCGTCATCGATAAGAAAACTGACTTTGTTTTGGGCTGTCAAAGATAGCCCAAAACAAAGTGACAAAATAACAAAATAATACTTAATCCCTTTCATACCCCATTATATATCCGCCATCAGCAACAAATACATGTCTTCAGATCAAAAAGTCATAGCAGCTCTTACCTGAAAATTCCGCCCAGGCATATTATAACCATCCTTTTCGGTATAATTTTCATCGAATAAGTTGTTAATATTCAAACCGACCGACACATTCTTTATAAGCGGGCAAGAGGCCGAAAAATCGAACACCATAAATTGCGGATGCTTAATCAGTTTATCAGTTAAATACCCGGGTTGGCTTTCACTTAACAAATCGTTCAATGTCGGACGATATTTATCACCGATAAAGTTTTTCTCGATGCGATGTCCGGCAAAACGTCCGTTCAGCCGCGCACTGAATCCTTTCTGATGCAAGAAATCGAGTCCGAAATTGGCATTCTGTTTCCGAACGGATAATGTTTTGTTCCATACTCCTTTAGTCTGATCCTGATAGGTAAACATCCAGGTCAGATTTCCATAAAGCTTCAAAGCAAAGTCACTATCGAACAGACGGCCGAAGTCATAAGAAGCCATAATTTCCATTCCACTTTTTTTTGCTTTATCGGCATTCTTGAACGTTTTGTACTTTTGTCCGCTTTCTTCATCGGTCCATGCCTCTTCCACAATCAGATCATCATTCCACGTATAAAAATAAGTAAAATCAAAATTTACCCCCAGTTCCGGCCGGCTGAATGTCAAACCGGCATCCAACGTACGGGATTTTTCAGGATCCAGATCAGGATTTCCTACGGTAAGCGTACCGCTGTACAAAAATTCTCCGGCTTTCTGATAAGCATCGGTCATGCTGAAAGCTGTACCGAAACTGGCATGGACGGCCATACCGCCGTATATATTGTATTTTGCACCGATATTGGGATTGAAAGTGTTGTAACTTTCCGATTTCTCTTCATTCTCCAAACCAGGTGTTTTCCGAAGTTTAAAATCGATATAATCATAGCGCAATCCGACCGACAAGTCCAATTTTTCTTTAAATAATTTCAAGTTACTCTGCAGGAATATCCCCCAAGCCGTATTCCGGAAACGGGGTTGATAAGGTGCTTTAATCTCACCACGCGCTTTAAAACTGGTTATCTCACTGACTTCATTATTGTTATCGAATCCGAAAGCAATTCTTTGTTTGCCTAAAATCAGATTATCGTGTGCTGTAAATCCATAAGTATTCAGTTCGTTACCCGAATACACATAAGCCGTATCGGTGTCTGCCGTATAAGTATCGGTCTTAGCTGTAGAGTAATGAGGAGCGAAAAACAAATTATGATTATTCACTTTTCCGTTGAGTTCCAATTTTTCGGTATACCGGGTGACATCTTTCTTTTTCAATCCGTTAGTCCCCCAGACATTTCCTCCCGTCGGCAGATCCTTACCCACAAAAAAAATCTCGGTAAAATTCAAAGACCAGTTTTCCCCGAAATCATAACCGATACGGCCTTTCCCGGCGATACCGCTATGCCGAGAGCCATTCATTTTAATACCATAAGTATCTTTACCGAGGATAGCTTTATCCGTTGCCGACATATGCAAGAGATTATGGTCTCCGATCTTATAGTTTCGTGCCTGAGCAGTATAATCGAAAGAGGCATCGAAAGAAAGCCCCCGGTAGATCCGTCCACCGACATGAAAAGCCCCTTTGGAAGTTTGATAACTTCCGGCTGCAACTTTGATTCCTCCGGTGAGTTTATCCTTATTCCGTTTGGTGACGATGTTCACCACTCCACCCATCGCATCCGAACCATACATGGCGGAGAAAGGGCCTTTCAGAACTTCCACCTGCTCTACATCGCCTAAAGAAAGTGTCGCCATATTGGTAGTACCGGCCGGTACTCCATCGATCAGGACTGTCGTGTATTTTCCTTCTGTCGGTTTGAATCCCCGGATACTGAAATAAGAATTATATCCCGGATATTCAATCACATCCACATTAACAAAATTTTTCAACAGGTCCGTCAGATTATTGATCCCCGAAGCTTCGATCTGCCGCTTGGTCACCACCTCTACCCGGTTCGGAAGATCTTTCAATAAAGCTCCGGTTTTAGTCGCATGGATCATCACCTCCTCCAAATCTATCCGACGCATGGAATCGGTTTCTACAGTTACAGGTTGCTCTGCATACATGCCCATACAGAACGTAAGGGCAAGAGAAGTTAAAATAAATTTCCTTTTCATCTTGAATTTGTTTTACACCGATATAAATTATTATTTGTTAATTACATACAAGTTTATTCGTTGTAACAGCGGCAAAGCCACTCCCAACAAAGTGAAAGTTTCCTCTCAAAAAACTTGCATAAATTCACCCCATTCATGTGCCACCGGCGCTTCTCCGTTTACCGGAAACATTTTGCATAATTCTAAATTCACCTGAAAAGAAATCATATTGCAGAATCCTGACTGGAAATTGTTTTCCGGCATAATCCCTGCCGTAAAGCACACCCTTTGCAAAATAAAATCAAGTCCGAATCGAGCAACCTTAATCCCCGAAGGTTTATCAATCATACATCATTTCGGCAGGTCTTCTGACTTACTCCAATCTTCAAACGCCCTTCCCATTCTTTCCAGAACAGTGGCTAAAGTATTGTTGAAGATTTTAGCAGAGCTTACAGCAGCGGGTCTGTCCAGGATTCTCACCTGATTCCCTTTTCATCACTTTTCCGTAGCAGCAGAATCGTGACACCAAAATCGGATGCAAAGATATCGATTTTTTTTATTTTAAGAAGATACTTTTACGATATTTTCCAATTTTTCAGACAGACTGCGACCATATTCTTACAGGAGATCTGTATTTCCAGCCACCGGGGAGCCATTGACTGTAGCATGGTCTATGCGAGATTTTGTTCCGTTAACGATTCTTTCAGGGGCTATCATGGCGAAGTTTATCAATCCTTTTACAGATGTCGGATTCAAAATCATTTTCGGACAGGAAATGACAAAGGACCTGCTGATCGACTTTCTGAACGATCTGTTGGTAGGTGAACGGCATATTCAGGATCGGTGTGTTCTTCATGAATTTCCGTCTGGATGATTCTCCGGGCAAACTGCATACGGACATCGTACTCTCCGACCGTGATACACACGAGGTATTTTCGGATAAGCTACGCTTTATTTTCATCGAACTTCCGGCTTTTACGAAGGAAGAAGAAGAATGTATAACTGATTTTGAACGCTGGATTTATGTATTAAAGAACATGAAAACACTAAACCGATTACCGTTTAAGGCCCGCAAAGCGGTGTTCGAAAAACTGGAAAAAATCATCGACTCGCATCACTGACAAAAGAAGAACGCGAAAAGTACGACGAAAGTATCAAGGTCTATCGCGACCAGTTAGTGACAATCGCTTTCGCCAAAGAAAAAGGAATAGAGGAGGGAATGGAGAAAGGCCGGAAAGAAGGCGAAAAAAAAGAAACAGCTGGAAATCGCCCGTAATATGAAAGCAAAAGGTTTTGCCGCAGAAGATATCAGTGAGCTGACCGGCCTTCCCGTCAAAGAAATTAAAGAACTTTAAATTGTTGTTTTCCGACTGAATAAATCAATTCAGAAAACCGCATTTTATTTATATCTTTCTTTCAACCCTTCCCTTATCCGGTGCGGAAGTGTCCCCTTTGCGGGCTGCTACCGCTAAAAGGATTCCCAATACCACTCCCAACAAGGCAGCACACAATACCCGCATATTGCCGGGCAACAGAAAAGTGATGGTATGAGCCGGGAACCAGAAGAAAGGGATGGTTTTCTTAAAGACAAATCCCCACAACACCTTCCAATTCAAACTGCTCATGATCCCTCCCATATCCAGTGGTGTGAAGAAACCACGGAGTGTACCGCCGTGCATCAGAATATGGGTATCCGTAATTTTATGCAGCGTCATAAATACCGGAGCGAAAATGGTATTCATACTCACCGACACGGCAAAAGCCACCCCTACTTTAGCCCAGCACAATCCCGGTGCATGAAAAACCGCCGGAGCCTCCTGCATGCCAAGGTATTGCAAAAATGCCGGAGTACCATTCGAAAAAATAACCATCGCCATATTAATGCCCATCCCCAATATCCCCCATACAAACATCCGGGGCAAAACCCCGAATCCTTTCCGGCAATACACGCCGGCACTAATCCGCAAGCCGATCATCTCTCCCAAAGTCGACAAGACGGCAAATTTCAGGAAACTCATGATCATGCCATGAGCCGCATTAAAAGCATGATACCATTCGTAAACAGGCCGGCAGATAAAAAAGGGTAGCAGCAAAACCGCTACCCCCAGTATAAAAATAAAGTCTTGTTTTTTCATTTTTCAATCCGGATACGGGCATCCACCGCCACCACATTTTCTTTATTACCGAGTAATGGATTCAGGTCCATCTCAAAAATTTCAGGAGCCACTTTCACTAACATGGACACCCTCGACACGGCTTCGGCGAATTTTTGTTCGTTCACCGGTTCTTGTCCCCGTACTCCCTGAATGATTTTATACGATTTCAAGCTACGGATCATATCCAAAGCCTCCGGTTGGGCAATCGGAGCCAAGCCTGCTTTCACATCTTTCAAAACCTCGATAAAGATACCTCCTAATCCGCACAACACCATATGTCCGAATTTATCTTCCCGTTTAGCCCCGATAAACACTTCGGTCCCGGACAACTGCTGAGCCAGCATGACGGCATGCGTATCTTTGATCTGCATCATCCGACGGAATTCGCTGCGTACCGTCGCTTCGTCCCTTACGTTGAGGGTTACCCCACCGACATCGGATTTATGGACAGGTCCTACTACTTTCATCACTAACGGGAAACCGATCTGACGGGCCAGACCGACAATTTCTTCCTCTTTATCGGCCACACCTTCTTTCGCCCGGGCAATACCGGCAGCATCCAGCAATTCATGGATCTGTTCAGGTGACAGATAGCCGTTTTCAGCCTGATCGACGACTGCCCGGATCCGTTTCCGGTCTACTTCCGGCAATTCGGGCTCGGCAGGTTGTGGAGCACGGGTACGGTATATTTTACACAAAGCATTACCAAAATTCACTTCATAAGGGAAGTAAACGCCACCTTTCCGTACAAACTCGTCGATTTCCTCTTTCACCACCATCGAAGAGGGGAATATGGGATAAATCGGTTTCGGGGAAGTAGCTATTTTTTCACGCAATACTTCATATACATCGAAAACGGGGAAAAGCCCGGGACTACCGAAGATCACTGCAATACCGTCGATATTATCGAAATCGCGATTACAGGCATCCAGGATAATTCCCAATTGTTCGGCTGTTCCCGTCGCTAAAAAGTCAATGGGATTACCTACAGAAGATCCGTTAAACAACTGTGCCAGCAATGCTTCAGCCTTCGGCCCTTCCAAATGAGGAATTTCCATTCCTCCATCCGACAAGGCATCTGTCAGCATTACGGCCGGTCCTCCGGCATGGGTTACGATAGCCATATTCTTTCCCCTCAATTCGGGATAGTTAAAAATAGCTGCCACCGTGGCCAGTTCATCCCGCCCGTTACACCGTACGATACCGGCTTTCCGGAATAAAGCTTCCACGGCAACATCCGAGCTGGCCAAAGCTCCGGTATGCGACGAAGCGGCACGGCTTCCGGCAGCGGAACCGCCTGATTTGATCGCAGCGATACGACAACCTTTCCGGATCAGTGAGGAAGCATGCTTCAATAATTTTTCCGGTTTATCGATACTCTCTACATACATCAATTTAATCCGTGAACTTGTCTCGGGATCGAAAGATTCGTCCCAATATTCCAGGACCTCTTCCACGCCTAACTGGGCAGAATTACCGACTGAAAATACACTCGAAAATTTTACACCTTTCTGCATACCGGCATCCATAATGAAAAGTGCCGTTGCTCCCGAGCCCGATACGAAATCTACTCCTTTCGGATCCAATTTCGGTATAGGGGTCGTGAATACCCCATTGTAGTTCGTTGTCAATACGCCGATACAATTCGGGCCGATCAAAGCTCCCCCGACAGAATCGATCGTTTCTACAATTTGTTTTTCCAATGCTTTCCCTTCTGCATTCTCTTCACTAAATCCGGCAGACAGAATGATAAATGCCCGGGTATTTTTTTGTTTCGCCAGCATCTCTACCGTCGACGGACAGAATTTGGCAGCGATGGCCAGGATAGCGCAATCCACTTCCGGCAAATCTTTCACGTCCCGGTAGGATTTGATACCTTGTACTTCATCCATTTTCGGATTCACCACATATAAACTCCCTTTAAAATGTCCATCGATCAAATTCTTCAATACCTTACCACCCGGTTTCTGAATATCGTCCGATCCTCCAACCACCACAATGCTGGAAGGATTTAGCAATTGTTTATTAATCATATCTTCCGAATTTTACTATAAAATTCACTATTCAATTTTATCAATTATATATTATTGAAAAACTTCAAAAATTCCCCTACTTTAGTGACCATATTTTTTGAGCCGGTATAAAAAGGTATCCGTTGGTGGATATTTTCAGGGGTCATGTCCAATATCCGGTTTCCGCCATCCGTAGCCAATCCTCCGGCTTGCTCGGCAATAAACGCAATCGGATTACATTCGTACAACAGACGCAGTTTTCCTGTCGGATGGCTATTGGTTTCGGGATAAATAAAAATACCTCCCTTCAATAAATTCCGGTGGAAATCGGCCACCAGAGAACCGATATAACGCGAAGTATAAGGACGCTTGGTTTTCTTATCGGTTTCCTGGCAATACTTTATATATTTTTTCACTCCCACCGGAAATTTCTCATAATTTCCTTCGTTTATAGAATAAATAAAACCATTTTCCGGTGTTTTAATATTCGGATGTGAAAGACAGAACTCCCCGATAGAAGGGTCCAGCGTAAAACCGTTCACTCCGTTGCCGGCCGTATATACCAACATCGTAGAAGAGCCATAAATAACGTAACCGGCAGCAACCTGGTCACAACCTTGCTGTAAAAAGTCATCGATATTCGCAACTTCGCCCAGCGGAGATTTGCGGCGGTAAACAGAAAAAATAGTACCGATAGAGACATTCACGTCGATATTCGAAGAGCCATCCAGCGGATCCATACAAAAGATATATTTCGCATCACGGCTCAATCCATCGTCAAAAACAATGATATCCTGATTTTCTTCTGAAGCAACACCGCAACATTCACCACTGGCTTTCAGTTCCGACAAAAAAGTCTCATTGGCATAAATGTCCAGTTTTTGCTGGTCTTCACCTTGTACATTCTCGGAGCCGGCACGCCCCAGAATATCCACTAAACCAGCCTTATTCACCTCCCGGTTGACTTTTTTGGCTGCAATACCTACGTGATGTAACAAACAAGAAAAACCCCCTGTTGCCTGAGGTACTCCTGCCTGCTGTTCGATAATAAACTGATTTAAGGTTGTAACTTTATTCATTGATTCTGATTCTATTTGTTATTAGATGCAAATATAAAATGATAAATCGTAATACACAAACGTTTTCATGAAATTAGTATTCCCTCAGAATCACAGATTTTTTGAAAATCAAATAAGTTTTCATTCAATCCGAATTGATTCCACATTATTATTCAATTTTAATATCTAAATTAGCGCCATGAATTAATTATCGTGTTTAAATTTAAACGCAATGAACGTATATAAGTTTGGTGGCGCTTCCGTTAAAGATGCCGAAGGTGTAAAAAATTTATTTAAAATCATCAATACCCAGCGGGAAAATTTAATCATTGTCGTATCGGCGATGGGAAAAATGACCGATGCCCTGGAAGTTTTGTGTAATTCTTATTTCGGGAAAACCGGTAATATTGCAGAGGTTTTTCAGCGCATTCAAGATTTCCATCAGCAGATTATCCGGGATCTTTTCGGTTCTGCCGACAGTGAAGTAAATGCCCGGGTAGAAGCCCTGTATCAGGAATTGGACACTATCCTAAAAAGTGATCCTTCCCTCTGTTACGATTATGAATACGACCGGATCATCTGTTTCGGTGAATTGCTCTCGACAACAATCATTGCCGCCTATCTCGAGAAACAAGGACGAAAAGCCAAGTTTACCGATATCCGTAAATGTCTGATTACCGACCAAAACTACCGGAATGCTTGTGTAGATATCGAATTATCGGCTCAGTTGTGCCGGAAGACATTCAATTTTCAGGATACATTTATGTATATCACGCAGGGATTCATTGCCGGAACGACGACCAATCAAACGACCACCCTGGGGCGTGAAGGTTCGGACTATACCGCAGCCCTTTTGGCCAATTTGCTGGATGCCGAAGATGTTACCATTTGGAAAGACGTGCCCGGTATTATGAATGCCGATCCCAAAATATATGAAAATACAGAAATTATCAGTAAGCTATCCTATAAAGAAGCGATCGAACTATCGAACTGCGGAGCGAAAGTAATTCATCCGAAAACCATCAAACCGTTGCAAAATAAAGGGATTCCGTTATTCGTAAGATCTTTCCTTTACCCGGAAAGTCATGGTTCGGTGATCCGGGAATTGGACGAGAAATTGAAATTACCTCCGATTTATATCAATAAAGGAGATCAGTTATTACTGACTCTTTCCCCCCGGGATTTTTCTTTTATAGCAGAAGAAAAACTGAGCCGTATTTTCGCTACGTTAGCCAAATACAGACTCCGCCTTAACCTGATGCAAAATTCAGCAATCACATTCTCTTTTTGCATCGACTATAATGAAGCGATTTTTGAAAGTTTCATCGATGAACTCCATGACGAATACGAAGTACTCTACAACAAAAATGTGCGCTTGCTGACGATTCGCCATTACAATGAAGACATCATCCAACAGCTGACCAGCCATAAAAATGTGTTGGTAGAACAACGCAGCCGTTTAACAGCCCGTTTTGTCGTAGCCGACAATTAAAACGATCCTGCCAATGAAAAAACTATCTATCATCATACCTGCCTATAATGAGGAACGTTCGATTTCCCAAATTCTCGGAAAAATACACCAGACCCGATTGATTGGAGAAACAGAAAAAGAGATCCTCATTATCGACGACGGTTCAAAAGACAGTACAGCTGAAAAATGCCGGCAATTCATGCAGGCCCACCCCGATCTGGATATACATTATCACCTCCAGCCTTTCAATCAGGGGAAAGGAGCAGCGTTGAGAACAGGCATAGCATTAGCGACAGGAGATTGGATCATCATTCAGGATGCAGACCTGGAATATGACCCCGAAGATTATAATCCTTTATTACAGTGGGTGATCGAAAACAATGCCAAAGTAGTCTATGGTTCCCGTTTCCTGAAACCTTCGAACAAACATTCTTACCTGCGTTTTTATTTAGGCGGGAGATTAGTCACTTTTGTCACGAATCTCTTATACGGCCAACATCTGACAGACGAACCGACCTGTTATAAATTCTTCGATGCACAATTTTTAAAATCCATTCCATTAAAATGCCAGGGCTTTGAATTTTGTCCGGAAGTAACGGCAAAAGTTTGTAAGAAAGGAATCAAAATCCACGAAATACCGATCAATTACTACCCGCGTAGCATCGCCGAAGGGAAAAAAATAAATTGGAAAGATGGCCTGGAAGCCATCTGGACTCTGTTAAAATATCGTTTTAAAAACTAACAGGATGGAGAAAAAAACAAATTATTCAATTCAGACGTTACTAGAGAGCCGTTCCTTTTTATATGTCTTATTACTCATCGTTACGATCTGTTTTGTGAGTACCTACACTAAGATTTACGATGTAAAACTGGATATGAACGGAGATAATATCCATTATTATGCTTTGGGAAAAGCGCTGGCAGAAGGCAAAGGATTTACCAATACCATTTCTTTTTCCGAAACTCCACATACTCATTTCCCACCGGGATATCCGGTTTTTGTCGCCGGAGTGATGAAATTCTTTCCGGATAATATCAATGCCGTAAAGATAGCAAACGGAATCTTGCTCTATGCCGCTATCTTGCTGCTTTTCTTTTTATTGAAAAAAATATCGGGAAGTATCATCGTTGCTTTCCTGACTTGTGTATTTTGTTCTATTCATGCAGAGATATTGCGGTATGCCACGATCATGATGAGTGAAATGCTTTTCCTGTTTTGTAGCGTGGCAGCAATCTTCCTGATGCTAAGCATAAAACCGGAACAACTTTTTACCAAAAAAGGGGTACGGGATACGATCTTACTCGTTCTTCTTCTGTTCCTGGTCAACTATATCTATTTTGTCCGGACTATGGGCACTTCGCTCATTCTGGCAATTATCATTTATAGCGGTATACTCTTTCTCAAACCGTGTTATGCCCTGTACAAAAATAGAAAAGCCCTGGAAGAATCCCCGTCCCGGAAAACTTCTTTCCAACAGCTACTGAGATACGGATTATTGTTCGTATTACTCGCCGGTTCGTTCTGGGGTACGAAAACGGCCTGGGACATACGGAACAAAAACGTCGGCAAAACAAGCAACGATTACATCAGTGACTTTATGAAAAAACCGAATGGACAAACGATGGCCAATTGGGACGACTGGAAAAACCGGATTACCGATAATTTCGGATCCTATCTGAACAAATGGCTGCCCAACGCCATTTTGAATACCCCCTATAATCTGAATGCCAAATCTTCCGGGGGAGAAATTTTCCGGGGGATGCTGATCGCATTTCTGATCATTTTCGGTCTCATCAAATTGCCCAAAGGCGGATTGCTCCTGTTTCTCTATTTGGGTGCAACCATGGCAGTCCTGCTCGTGTGGCCGGAACAATACGGCGGTCTTCGCTATTTCATCGCCGCTATTCCTTTTTTCATCTTCCTGTTTTTCTACGGTATAAATGCGGTGATTCTTTATCCGGGTAAACGCCGGAGAAAAAATATTCCGGTATTCTTACCGGCTGCCTGCATGATTATCTTTGCCCTGATTTTCATGTTTCCTGCCTATTCCCAGGCTTTGGTCGAAAAAAAGCAGCTGGCGAAATACAAAACCTGGAGTCCTGAAATTGCCGGAAATGCTTTTGCAGAATTTACGGCTGCCATGCAATGGTGCGGGAAAAATCTTCCCGATAGCGCACGGGTGATTTGCCGGAAACCGGAAATATTCTTTATGTACTCGGGAGGGAAAAAATGCGGTAGTTTTTCCCAATACGGAAAACCGGAAGATATCCTGCAACAGCTGATCGGTCAAAAAGCCACCCATGTCATCATCGACCATTGGTTTCGGCATGCCTACTATACGTTGTATCCGCTGATCTCGACACATTATCCGGAAAAATTCAAATTCGTCGGTAAGTTTGAAAGCCGGGGAGCCCAACAGGAACCCCCGACCCTCATTTTCGAATTTCATCCCGACTGGACTAAGCCTGAGACAAATGCACAATAATTTTATCTGATTATAAAAGAGAACTGTATCAATTTCCATTCAAAAATGATATATTTGCACTTTGTTTTTATAAAAGTGCACAACAAGGTGTGTCATTTACTATTGCAAATATAAAAATCACCTATAATGAACGAGAAATTTCCTGAATACAAAGGCCTGGATCTTTCTGAGGTAAACAAAGAGATATTAAAAACCTGGGAAGAAAACAAGACTTTCGAAATGAGTTTGAAGACACGGGAAGGTCACCCTTCATTCGTTTTCTATGAAGGTCCTCCTTCAGCGAACGGCATGCCCGGAATCCATCATGTGATGGCCAGAACCATTAAGGATGTCATTTGCCGTTATAAAACTCTGCAAGGATTTTTAGTAGAACGTAAAGCAGGCTGGGATACGCATGGTCTCCCTGTAGAACTCGGTGTAGAAAAAAAATTAGGAATCACCAAAGAGGCTATCGGTAAAACGATCAGCGTCGTGGAATATAACAAAGAATGTCGTGCAGATGTCATGAAATTCACTAAAGAATGGGAAGATCTGACAAAGCAAATGGGATATTGGGTAGACATGAAAAATCCCTATATCACTTATGACAACCGATATATCGAAACGTTATGGTATCTATTGAAGAAATTGTATGAAAAAGGATTTCTTTATAAAGGTTATACCATACAGCCTTATTCTCCGGCTGCGGGTACCGGTCTGAGTACACACGAACTGAACCAACCGGGATGTTACCGGGATGTAAAGGATACGACTTGTGTCGCCCAATTCAAGGTAATCCGGGACGAAAAATCCGAAAAGCTGTTTGCTGACAGCGAACCGGTATATATTCTGGCGTGGACAACTACACCCTGGACTTTGCCTTCCAATACCGCCCTGGCTGTAGGACCCAATATCACTTATTATGTCGTAAAGACTTATAATCCTTATACCTATCTTCCGGTGACCGTCATTTTGGCCAAAGACCGGTTCAGTGCCTATTTCAATCCCAAAGCCGAAAGTTTGGCCCTGGAAGATTATCAGGCAGGAGACAAATTGATTCCCTATCGGAAAGTCGGGGAATTCAAAGGTCCGGAACTCGAAGGTATCCGTTATGAACAGCTGATGCCCTGGATGCGTCCCGAAGGAGATGCGTTCCGGGTAATCCTCGGGGATTATGTGAGTACAGAAGACGGAACCGGCATCGTACATATCGCTCCGACTTTCGGTGCCGACGACGACCGGGTTGCCAAACAAGCCGGAATCGCTCCGATGTTATTGGTCGACAAAGACGGTAATAAACAACCGATGGTCGATAAACGCGGACGTCTTTTCGTTTTGGAAGAAATCGATCCCGAATTTGTAAAGAGCCATGTCAATACCGAACTTTACAGTGAATATGCCGGCCGGTTTGTCAAAAACGCTTATGACCCTCAACTGACTGAAGAAGATGCCACCCTCGACATCGACCTGTCCGTCATGCTGAAAAAAGAAAATAAAGCATTCAAGGTCGAGAAACACGAACACAATTATCCGCATTGCTGGCGTACCGATAAACCGGTATTGTACTATCCTTTGGATTCGTGGTTTATCAAAACTACCGCTGTACGTGAACGGATGATCGAGCTCAACAAGACTATCAACTGGAAACCGGCCAGTACGGGCGAAGGACGGTTTGGGAAGTGGCTGGAAAATCTGGTTGACTGGAACCTTTCGCGTTCACGTTACTGGGGCACTCCGCTCCCCATCTGGGTAAGTGAAGACGGCACAGAAAAAAAATGTATCGGTTCGGTAGCAGAACTAGTCGAAGAGATCGAAAAATCGATCCAGGCCGGCTTTATGCAGGAAAATCCTTATCAGGGATTTATTGCCGGTGATTATTCTAAAGAGAATTACGATAAAATAGATTTGCATCGTCCTTATGTCGACGACATCATTTTGGTGTCAGACAGCGGACAAAAAATGTACCGGGAAAAAGATCTGATCGACGTGTGGTTCGACTCAGGCGCTATGCCCTATGCTCAGCTTCATTATCCATTCGAACATCGCGAAGATATCGATCAGAAACTGCGCTTTCCGGCAGACTTTATCGCCGAAGGTGTCGATCAGACCCGGGGCTGGTTTTTCACCCTGCATGCCATCGCGACAATGGCTTTCGACTCGGTTGCCTTCAAGAACATCATTTCCAACGGGCTGGTATTAGATGCCAAGGGCAATAAAATGTCCAAACGGCTCGGGAATGCAGTAGATCCTTTTTCTACGATAGCCACTTATGGATCGGACCCATTGCGTTGGTATATGATTACTAACTCGCAGCCCTGGGATAACCTGAAGTTCGACATGGCAGGTATCGACGAGGTGAAACGTAAATTTTTCGGAACCCTCTACAATACCTACGGTTTCTTCGCTTTGTATGCCAATGTAGACCATTTCCGCTATGCAGAGGCAGAAGTCGCTATTGAAGAACGTCCCGAGATCGATCGTTGGATTCTGTCTTTACTGAATTCTCTGATCAAGGAAGTGACCGAAGCTTACGAAAAATACGAACCGACCAGGGCAGGCCGGGCTATTCAGGATTTCGTTATCGAAAATCTGTCCAACTGGTATGTACGTTTATCCCGGAAAAGATATTGGGGAGGTGAATACTCCCAGGATAAGATTTCCGCTTATCAGACGTTATATACTTGTCTGGAAACGATCGCTATTCTTTCGGCTCCGATCGCTCCGTTCTATATGGAAAAACTATTCGGTGACCTGAATAAAGTGACCGGACGGCACAGCGGAAGCGTACATTTAGCCGATTTCCCGAAAGCCGACGAAAAATTGATCGATAATGAACTCGAAGAGAGAATGGAACTTGCCCAACAAATCTCTTCTATGGTACTGGGCTTGAGGAGAAAAGTTCAACTTCGCGTGCGCCAACCGCTAAGCAAACTCATCATACCGATTCTGAACGATCATATGATCCGGCAACTGGACGCTGTGAAAAATATTATCCTCTCGGAAGTCAATGTTAAGGAAATCGAATACATCACCGATACGACAGGTGTTTTAGTCAAGAAAATCAAACCGAATTTCAAGACTTTGGGACCGAAATACGGTAAATATATGAAGCAAATTTCCACTTTGATCGCCGCAATGGAACAAAGTGATATTTTCGAGTTCGAGAAAAATGGCCGCTATCAACTGAATATCGGTACCGAACCGATCGATTTGAGCCTGGAAGATGTCGAAATATTGTCGGAAGATATCCCGGGTTGGTTAGTCGCCAACGAAGGACGCCTGACGGTAGCTTTAGATATCAACGTAACCAAAGAATTGAAAGAAGAAGGAATTGCCCGGGAATTGATCAACCGGATTCAGAATCTTCGGAAAGAAAGTAATTTTGATGTTACGGATAAAATCACGTTAGCTATCGGCCGGCACAAAGAGATAAACGAAGCTGTCGAAAATTTCTCGCAATACATTGCCAGTCAGGTATTAGCCGAGCATATCGAACTAACGGACGAGAAGGATGATAAAGCCAGGGATATCGAGATCGACGACATTCACACCTTTATCAAAATTGAAAGAATAAACTGAATGCCGAAACCGGCGAACAATCCCGCCGGTATTTCGTATGAAGAAACATCTGTAAAATTTTCAAATGTTGATGTTTTTTATTAATTTAGACAAAAACTTATAAGCTATGGCAGAGAAGACGAGATATTCGGATGAAGAGTTGCAGGAATTTAAGGAATTAATTCTGGAGAAACTCGATAAAGCAAGAAAAGATTATGACTTGCTGAAAGGTGTCATCTCGGGAAGTGACGGGAACGACATTGCGGACACTTGTCCTACATTCAAGGTACTGGAAGAAGGAGCCTCTGTTCTTTCTAAAGAAGAGGCCGGCCGTTTAGCTCAGAGACAGGCTAAGTTTATCGCCCATTTGGAAGCAGCCTTAATTCGGATCGAAAATAAAACGTATGGTATTTGCCGGGTAACAGGTAAGCTGATTTCGAAAGAAAGATTACGTGCTGTTCCTCATGCCACGTTAAGCATCGAGGCCAAAGAAGGGAAAGAGAACTGATCCAGTCCGGTCAGCGGATTTTCAGGTCTGATCAGCGGGCCCTTCGAACACTCTGATTGGCAAACGGCTTCCGGTTCTGATCAATAAATATGAATCAGGGTGTTCCGGTTATGCCAATCAGCTTTGTTCCAGTCAGTCTTTGAAAAGAATCTGATTATTTTTTCTCTTTTATTTACCGTTTCGGATTTGCAATTTTAAACTCTTAGTTCTTAATTCTAAACTCCTGGTTTTCATTATGAGTGTGCGGAATAAACTGGTGATTTTCATTATAGTCTTACTTGTTCTGGATCAAGCTGTAAAAATCTGGATCAAAACCCATATGATGATTGGGGAAGAATTCAGTGTCTTCGGAAACTGGTTCAAAATTCTTTTTATTGAAAATAACGGGATGGCTTTCGGAATGGAACTGGGAGATGGGAAATTCGGAAAGGCTGTGTTGAGTTTATTCCGCCTTGTGGCTGTTGCCGGTATCGGTTGGTATATCTTAAAACTTATCCGTGAAAAAGCCCCTTTAGGCGTACTGTTTTCTTTTGCCTTGATTTTTTGCGGGGCTATCGGAAATATTTTTGACAGTCTTTTCTACGGTATGATCTTTAACGACAGTCACTATCAGATTGCCAGCCTATTCCCTGAAGGCGGTGGTTACTCTTCTTTCCTGCACGGACGGGTTGTCGATATGTTATATTTTCCTTTAATAGAAGGTACGATCCCCGGTTGGGTACCCGTTTGGGGCGGTGAAGATTTTCTTTTCTTCCGTCCGGTATTCAACCTGGCCGATTCATATATCACGATCGGTGTGTTGATGTTAATCCTTTTTTACCGGAAATTTTTCGCTACGAAAAAATAATTTATTTTAAATCATTTTTCAAAGCACACTGAATCTTTGACTTGCCGTACTGTCATGCCGGCGAACTTTATAATGTTTTGCCAGAAAACAGAATAGCAAAAATCGAAAAATGACACCGCTATGGGACAAGAAAAAACGAATAGTACTGTCCGTATAGATATGCTTCACGGCGGAATCTTCCGCAAATTACTGCTATTTGCCTTGCCTCTGATCGCCAGCGGTATCCTGCAACAATCGTTCAATTCAGTAGATGTTGCTGTTGTCGGACAATTTGCCAGCAGTCAGGCTTTGGCGGCCGTCGGTAGCAATGGATTGGTCATCAGTTTGATTATCAATCTTTTTATCGGCATATCGATAGGCGCTAATGTAGTCATCGCCCATTATATCGGACGGCAAGATGAGAAAGGCATTAAAAATGCTATCTCCACAACGGCTATCATTGCCGTAACAAGCGGCATTTTCCTGCTCATTACCGGTCTGCTGATAGCCAAACCCATTTTGGAAGCGTTAGACACACCGGAAGACGTCATCGACCTTGCCGTACTTTATCTTCGCATCTATTCCTTGGGAATGCCTTTCATGATGATATACAATTTCGGGGCGGCGATTCTCCGGAGCCTCGGCGATACCAAACGGCCGTTTTACAGTTTGGTGGTGGCCGGAGCCATTAATGTGGGACTGAATCTCCTTTTGGTCATCGAATTCGAAATGAGTGTGGCAGGTGTCGCCGTCGCGACCGTGATTTCCAACATCGTCAATGCCGGTATCATCGTTTTTTTCCTGACCCATGAAAAGGGCGTATTCCGCTTGGAACTGAAGCAATTGTCCATATCCAAGGCGGAATTGAAGAAAATATTACAAATCGGAGTTCCTGCCGGCATACAGGGAATGGTATTTTCCATTTCCAACGTCTTTGTACTGGCCACCATAAACTCGTTCGGTTCGGCAGCCGTAGCAGGCTCTTCAGCAGCCCTCAATTACGAATATTACTGTTACTTCGTAGTGAGTGCTTTCGCCCAAGCAACCGTAGCTTTCACCAGTCAAAATTACGGAGCCGGGCAAATTGAACGTTGCAAAACAATCTTCCGGCAAAGCATGTTGCCCGGACTTTTGGGATGTGCCGCATTAAATCTCCTGATTGTATGGCAAAAAGAATTTTTCATCCGTTTTTTTACCACTGAACCCGAAATCATCCGGTATGCCGCCATCCGCATGGAATATGTGTTACTTTTCCAATTCATAGCAAGCAGTTATGAAATCAGCGGTGCCGCCCTGCGAGGCATAGGTTATTCCATGACCCCAACCGTACTGACCATATTCGGCACCTGCCTGTTGCGCTTGGTATGGATTTTCACAGTTGTCCCCCTGTCGAAAAGTTATGAAACCTTACTGGCTGTCTATCCTATTTCCTGGGTGATTACCGGCATCTCTGTCTGTACGGCATACGCCATCATCCGTCGTAAGGCTTTTTCTCTGTCAGTCCTCCAGCAACAAAAATAATGGTAGGTATAATTTTTTCTTTCTATTCCGATTCCGGGTTTTATCCCGTCAGACCGGTTCGCCCGGACCGGTCCGCTAAGGCTTTCCTTCACTGACCGGCGGAACTCCTCACAAGCTCGTCAGACACCACCGGTCGGGCGTTCGGAAAACCTAACCGGATCCTCGTTCCCGCTCCAATGGTCTTCCGGCATAAAACCCTGCATCTCACGGCAGAGCTAACCGGCAAAGAAAGTACAAGCAGAAATTTACGGCAATAGGAATCCAAACCATCCGGATTATTTCCAGGAAGAATGCTATTTCTCAAATCAAGATTGGTCTGCAATTCAGTGATAACGTTAGGCGGCGGTGATCGGGATTGGCGACCATTGGAGCTCTGTCGAGTGTCGTCTTGCTTTTTCTGAACGCCCGACCGGTGGTGTCTGACGAACGTAGTGAGGAGTTCCGCCGGTCAGTGAAAGAAAAAGGTAGACGACCGACAGAAGCGACCGGGTCGCCAATTCCGATCACCGAAGACGAATTAGTAACAAAATATACCTACTATATTAGTAAAAAGTGTGTAAGATTATAAAAATTCTATTGATAGCTATCCCTCACTTGGCCTGCTGCGCCAAATAAGCCTCATACATATCCAGCATCCACGTGCCGTCACCGTCCGCATCGGCCTCTTTTTTACGTGCTTTACCCTCTTTGCCCTTAAACCAGTTTTTACTGAATTCCTTCAAACCGGGTTTCTTGTCTTTCAGCAGGACACTATTCACCAACATTGGAATATAGACAATTTCTCCCTCCTTGCCTTCATCGTGGAAACGAATTCCATGATAGGTAACTAAGCGTCGTTTCATTCCCTGCTGATTGGTTGTGACATCCCAGTCTTTCCACCAGTACACAGAAGCGTGCTCTCCCGTATTTTCCAGACATACAAGGCGGCGTATCGTACGGTAACGATCGGCAATGGAAGGTGACGCCAACTCACGCGATTCCCAGCGGATACCGTCAGGATTATTCTCTGTCTTTTCCGTATAATCGATACATACGACTTCATCCGCCGTATATTTCAATACTTCCTTATCATCCGGTGTCGCAGTCATTTTGAAGGAATAATTGCTCTTTTTGAAAGCGGAGGCTTCGGCATGCCAGCCCCTCTTCACATATCCTTCCACTTTTTCACCGGATGTCAAGGTCACCACCACACGGCGAAACTCCTGGTCTTTTACTTTCTGCGCATTCGCCTGCGGTATGTACACACACAAGGCCAGTACTACTAAAAAAAGATTTTTCATAATTGTATGTTTAAAGGTTAATGTCCGATATGATATTCCTGTAACATCAACACGGTTTTATCACGCCACGTATCCAAACTACGGATGCGTCTGCACAATTCCGCATCGTCAGCCACGTAACGGCAAAGCCGTTCCCGAAAAGCGTTTCCCGTCCGCGGCTTCATTTTTCCAGGAGAATAATAGAGGGTGTCACCCGATTTCCGCAGATAATAAATCACCCGCGAACGACTGAAGACCCCTCTCCGTTGCCAAACCTGGATTCCTCCGTTAGAAGCGATACCATAACCCCGTCCGGAGTAAACGTAAGCCTCGATATGCGGCGTAGCAAAATACTGCCAACACCAACCGATACCCTCTGCCAGTATGAATTTCCGCCGGAATTCCGGTGTCCGGGGATGCCAACAGACAATTGAATCGATTTCCTCCGCCGGATAAACCTCTTTCTGTTTGTCCCTGGTGAAAATGCCCCGGAATGCTTTAACATCTTTGCCTTTTTTGGGAATACACACACGATGATCACCCGAAAATCCGACACTTTTTCCCTCCTTGAAATAAATAATACCCTCCACCGGAACGGCTGCCCGAACAGAGAAAACTCCCACGCTCCACACACAAATCAAAAACAATTTTATACTCATTTAATTTTTTTTGTGACAAAAATATGGTTAATAAAATAATTTAACTAACTAAATATCAAAATATTTTTTGGACTTCGTCCCTATCGGCTGTTCCGGCAGCCGTTAATAACACGCCTAAATATATTCTATTACGATAAAATGAAAGATGCTGTGATTTTAATTTTTTTTCGTAGGTTTGTAGCCGATTTCCAAAGGTTAATTTCGGTATGTAATGTACCTGCTATTTTGAAAGTATATGATTGAGAATTTAGTGATAGTGGAGTCTCCGGCAAAAGCCAAGACCATTGAGAAATTTTTAGGGAATGGTTATACCGTGAAGTCGAGTTTCGGACACATCCGCGATTTGGAAAAAAAAGATTTAGGAGTAGACATCGAACATAATTTTCAGCCTAAATATGAAATATCTTCCGACAAGAAAACAATCGTCAAAGAGCTGAAAACACTGGCCAAGGAAGCGAAGACCGTATGGCTGGCTTCCGATGAGGACCGTGAAGGAGAAGCCATTGCATGGCATTTATTTGAGGTGTTGAAATTAAAACCGGAGAACACCAAGCGAATAGTATTTCATGAGATTACCAAAGATGCCATTCTCCATGCGATTCAAAACCCAAGAAACATTGACAAAAATCTGGTGGATGCCCAACAGGCCCGGCGGGTATTGGACCGTTTGGTCGGATTCGAAATGTCGCCGGTGTTATGGAAAAAGGTAAAGCCTTCACTTTCTGCCGGCCGGGTGCAATCCGTTGCCGTAAAACTGATCGTTGAACGCGAACGCGAAATCAATGCTTTCAAAGAACAACAATATTACCGGGTTTGCGGAACTTTCGAAACCCAGCAACATGCTCAATTAAAAGCCGAAGTACAGACCCGTTTTACCGATAAAGAAACGACACTTACTTATCTGGAAGCCTGTAAAACAGCTATTTTCCATGTGGATAGTGTAGAGACCAAGCCGACGACCCGCAAGCCTGCTCCCCCGTTCACCACTTCCACATTACAACAGGAAGCTTCCAGAAAACTGGGTTTTTCGGTATCCCAGACCATGTCGGTAGCACAAAAGCTTTATGAACACGGGCTTATTACCTATATGCGTACCGACTCGGTCAATCTCTCCGATCTGGCCATCCGGACAGCCAAAGCTGTCATTTGCGAAACATTGGGAGAAAAATATTCCAAACCACGGAATTTCGCGACCAAGACCAAAGGAGCACAAGAAGCCCACGAAGCTATCCGGCCTACCTATATGAACAAAACGGCCATAGAAGGCGACCGGAACGAGCAACAATTATATGAACTGATTTATAAAAGGACTCTGGCTTCGCAAATGGCGGACGCCCAATTGGAAAGGACCAATATGATCATCGGTTTATCCAACCATTCCATCCCCTTTACGGCAACCGGTGAAGTGATTATTTTCGACGGTTTTCTGAAAGTATACATGGAATCACATGACGAAGAAACCGATGATGAACAGGCCGGTCTATTACCTGCTTTAGCTCCGGGAGACCAGTTACAACGTCAGCTCATTACAGCTATAGAACAATACACCCTTCATCCGCCGAGATACACCGAAGCCAGTCTGGTAAAGAAAATGGAAGCTTTGGGTATCGGACGTCCTTCTACCTATGCCCCGACGATCACAACCATACAAAACCGGGGCTACATCATCAAAGAATCCCGGGAAGGCGTCGAGCGTAATATCGAACAGATCGAACTGAAGGGCAACGATATTAAAATCAAACCCAACAAAAAGATATTCGGCGCAGAAAAGAAAAAACTTTTCCCTTCCGATATGGGTATGGTAGTTACTGATTTTCTATCGGAGCATTTCACCAATATCATGGACTATAACTTCACCGCTGAAGCGGAAGAAGCTCTCGACGATATTGCCGAAGGGTCTGTCGAATGGCAAAAGATGATCGGAGAATTCTATCATCCTTTCCATGAAACTGTCGAATCTACCCTCAAAAATTCGGAACGGAATAGCGGGCAAAGAATTCTAGGTACGGATCCGGTAAGCGGCGAGACAGTGAGTGTACGAATCGGCCGGTTCGGTCCGATGGCACAAATCGGGGAAGGAGAGCATGTACGTTATGCAGGCCTTTTAAAAGGACAGCTCATGGAAACCATCACCCTGGAAGAGGCCTTGGGTTTATTCAAATTTCCACGTAAAATCGGCCAGTACGAAGATAAAGACGTCAGTATCGGGATCGGCCGGTTCGGACCTTATATCAAACACAACAATGTGTTCGTATCTTTGAAAAAAGGAGAAGACGATCCGGGGACCATCACTCTCGAGACAGCCATTCAACGCATTGAAGAAAAAAGAGAAAGTGACCGGAATAAACTGATAAAAGCTTTCGATAATGGAGTGCAAATCCTGAACGGCCGGTTCGGACCTTACATCTCTTACAACAAAGCGAACTATAAAATCCCTAAAACATGTAAAGCAGACGAGCTTACATTAGAGAAATGTATGGAATTGATCGAGAAAGAAAGTAGCAAGAAAAAGACAGGCGGAAGCAGCAAAAAAACGCCTGTCCGAAAAGCCCAAACGACCACGAAAAAGAAAAATTAAACCATTTCCTTATTAAAAGGATGTGTGTCAGGAAATAAACCTGAAATAAAGTGAGGAAAAGCGAGCCCGAAAATTTGCACAACAATGCACTTTTATCTATCTTCGTAGCCTCTAAAAATAATGTAAACCGTAAAAAACATTAAATTTTTAACATAAATGGCAACATTACAAACAATCAGAAATCGCGGCGGACTACTTGTTAGTATTGTGATCGGTCTGGCCCTGATAGCATTCATTGTAGGAGATGCATTAAATTCAGGTTCAAGAATTTTCAATAGCCAACGGAATCAGATTGGCGAGATCGCAGGAGAGGGAGTATCTATCATAGATTTCCAAAACCGCGTCAGTAAAAATGAAGAAATGATCAAAGCGATGAACAATGTATCTTCACTGAATGAAGAACAGCAGACCATGTTGCGGGAAAACACCTGGCAGCAAATGATCATGGAACAATTGATGCAAAGAGAATATGATGAAATCGGTATCGATGTCAGTGGTGATGAATTGTACGATGCATTACTCGGCGAAAATATGAGCCCGGCATTACGCCAGCTTTTTACAAATCCGAATACCGGCGAAATCGATTATGCCGGTGCCAGAGATTATGTAAAAAAAGTAATCTCCGCGCCCAATAATATTCCGCAGAAAGCGTATTGGCTGAACATGGAAAAAGAAGTTTCCGACAGCCGGAAAATGGCGAAATACAATGCAATTGTCGCCAAAGCGCTGTATATTACGGATGCCCAGGCACAAGAAGCAGCAGCCAACAGTGCTGATAAAGCCGACATCAGTTATATCGTCAAAAACTATTCTACAATTGAAGATTCTACGATCAACGTAAGCAACGGGGAGATCAAAGAATATTACAACAAACATCAGAAGAGCTTCGAACAACCGGAATCGCGGAAAATTGTTTACGTCAATTTCGATATCGAACCTTCCGGAGAAGATTTCTCCGAAACTGAAGGGGCGGTGAACGACCTGGTAAAAGAATTTGAAGAAAGTGCAGACCCACTGGAGTTTGTAAACCTCTCTTCCGAGCAAAAAGCCGACCGAAACTATTTCAAACAAGATGAAATAGCAAACGACAGTATGGCTCAATTCCTTTTTAACAACGAGAAAGCCGTATTCGGTCCTTATCTGGAAAATAACGCCTATAAAATCTCCAGAGTAGCTTCTGTCAAAATGTTGCCCGATTCTGTAAGAGCCCGCCACATTCTGATCGCTCCTCAAAATCAGGATTATGCACAAGCAAAAAATATAGCAGACAGCTTAGCCGGTCTGTTAAGAAAAGGAGCTGATTTCGAAGAATTGGCTAAAACCAATTCCGTAGACCAAAATTCAGCAGTCAACGGAGGCGATCTGGGTTGGTTTACGTCGAGAACGATGGTACAGCCTTTCAGCGATTCTGCCTTCTTCGCCAAGAAAAACGATATCAAGGTAGTCTTGACACAATATGGCGCACATGTGCTGCAGGTAACGGACATGGCTAAACCGGTGAAAAAAATCCAGATTGCAACGGTTGAAAAAGAAGTTTCTCCATCTGCTAAAACCACCAATCAGATTTACAACGATGCACGCACTTTTGCTATTGAAGTATCCAATCTCGACAACTTTAACAAAAAAGTCGAAGAAAGCGGTTTAACCAAACGTATCGCTACCATCGGCAAAAACGATAAAACAATCGCCGGTATGGAGAGTGCCCGTGAAATGATCCGCCAGGCTTATATGGCCGAAGAGGTGGACGAAGTTTTAAAAACAAACGACGGTTCGACCATCTTTGAAAACGGGAACAAATTCACCATCGCCGTACTGACAGAAATCGACGAAGAAGGTATCGCTCCGCTCAACAAGGTAGCCGGTAATATCAAACGGATCCTGATACAGAAGAAGAAAGCCGATTTGTTGAAAAAAGAACTGGCATCGGCTAAGAGCGGTAGTGAAAGTTTACTTTCCATTGCCCGGAAAGCCGGTTTGGAAGTCAAAGAAGCCAACGAAATTTCATTCAATTCTTTCCAAATTCCGGGAGCAGGAATCGAACCTAAAGTAATCGCAGCTTCCAGCATAACCGAACAAGGCAAGATTTCCGAACCGATCGCAGGAAATCAGGGGGTATATCTGATCCTGGTCAACAACCGGACAACCGAAGAGGTAACACCGGATATGGTCGCTCAGGGCAAACAAGCCTTACAACAAAGTAATATGTATCGTGCGAACTATCAGGCTATTCAAGCTATCTTGAAAAATGGCGAAATAGTTGACCAGAGATACAAATTCTATTGATAGAAAGCATAAATATGAAAAAAACAGGAGGAGTGAATACGACTCTTCCTGTTTTTTTCTCCTCCTCCCTTTCTCCCCATAGCGGCACGTACTTCACCGACAATCCTTCCGTCCTTATCAGACACCAATCGATAAAATATCAGGCAGGTAGGTGAAAATGTTTTTATTAATCTATTAAAGTTTACAAAGGACTCGAAAAGTTATCCGGCAGACAGGCGTTGGAAAATGCCTGTCTGCCGGACAATGCCCGTTATTCCTGCCGGAACGGTTATTTCGGCATGGCATTCACCCAATTAGGATTCTGCTGCGTACCGAAACCGGCATTGATCTCACCGGCAGGTATCGGAAATACAAAACTCCGGACATTGAAATTCTTATATTTTCCGTCTGCCACTTCGATCTTCTCACCTGTGCGGCGGGCATCGTACCAACGATGTCCTTCCTCGAACAACTCCCGTTGGCGTTCCTCTGCGATAAAGGCAAGAAGCGCCTCCTTCGTACCGGGAAGGTCATCCTCTGTCCGGATTGCCGGATTGCGTTTCGCCGTATTCAAGAGTTCCTTTCGGGCACCGGATACATCACCCGACTGTGCTGCCGCTTCTGCCATGATAAGGTACATCTCCGATACGCGGAACACCGGAATATTGTTCACCGCATCAGCTCCGGCAATACCGGGAAACTTCATAGGACGTCTCGGATTTTTTCCATCACCGACCAATTGTGCACGGATATCCCCTTTCGCAAACAGACCGACAGCCCGTTTCGTCAATGCGCCACCGTAACTTCCATACAACGTGTTCAGACTGTTTGCTGAAAGATTGTCATCCGAACTCTTGGCTATGGTAAAAATATCCTCGCCCGATATAGCGGTCGACTTCCACATGCCCACGTATGCCTCGTCTTCCACCGGAGCAGCATTCCGCAACTTCAACGCCTCGGCTGCAGCCTCTTTCGCTTTTCCGTATTTGCCCATGTACAGGTTCACCCTTGCCTCTAATGCCTTGACTGCTGCGCCATTAAAATATTTCTGCACATCCCTGCCCACCACATTCGGCGTCTTCACCGCTTTTTCAACATCACGCAAAATCCACTCGTACGTGGCTTTCACGGAACTGCGCGACACCTTGGCACGCAACTCTATCGGCTTCTCCTCCACGATAACCAGACCGCCATGTTCATCATTGTCCGTTCCGTAAGGAAGCCCAAAAATATTCACCAGTTGGAAAGCCGAAAATGCACGCAAGGCATAACACTGCGCCATCGCCTTATTGAGAGTCGCCACGTCCGCCTCTCCCAATCCGCCGGCAGCTAGCAACGCTTCTGTCCCGTTGATGCTACGGGTAGCCAGATCTATCACCTTGTAGCCGTATTGCCATACATCCTCCAAAACCCCTTCTGTTTCGGAAAACGTGTAAGTGTTGAGAGTCACGAAATGCCCTGATTTCGCATCTGCCACCGCCATATCGGCAGACATATCGCCAATCGCCACCGCATTGCGGCCCATGAAGCGGTAGCTGCCGAAAGCGTAATAAACTCCGTTGAGGGCATTCTCCACATCGGAAACGGTAGCATAGGCATTCTCTTGCGGGATATTCTGGTACAGGTCCTCGTTAAAATACGAATCACAACCTGCCGCCAACAGCCCCCCTGCCACAATCAAACTATATATTCTTTTCATAATACATTCGATTTAAATGTTTAACTTTAAAAACCAATATTCAGCCCAAACATCACATTGCGCGGCGTAGGGTAATTCCACCACTGAACGCCGTTGGGTGCTATACCGGACGGATCAAAACCGCGGAAATCCTTTGCCACGAACGTATGCAAGTTGTCGGAACTTACATAGATACGGACATTGTTCAGGTGGATACGTTGCACCAGATCCTTCGGCAAGGTATAGCCGAGGGTAATATTGCGGATTTTCAGATAATCGCCTTTCATCAGATAACGGGTAGAGGCGGAGTTTGCACCGGATTTGTCACCAAATACGAAACGTGGCACCAATGCCTCATCACCGGGCTTCTGCCAACGGTTTTCATACACATAGCGCGTCGTGTTCTGCACTCCGGCCGCACCGGTCTGCTCATCATAACGGAGGTTGTCACCGAATATCTTGCTGCCAAGCGAATAATTCAACTGGAAAGAAAAGTCAAAACCGTAAAGATTCAACGAAGAGGTTAAACTGCCCTGGAATTTTGGCGACGCCTTACCGACATATTCCTTGGTAGCCTTATTGTAATTGGTGGTCTTCTCGCGAGAGATCTCCTTTCCGTTTTTGTCCCGGTTCACAATCCACCACATCGGACTGCCCGTATCAGGATCGACCCCTGCCCATTCTTTCATCTTCCAGGTATAAATGTCACGTCCCGGTTCCACTATTGTAATACTCGACTCGATCGGCAAGTCGGTACTCAGTTTCTTAATTTCATTCTTATTCGCGCTTCCCACGAAAGTCAATGTCCAATCCACCTTATCGGTACGCACCGGCGTGACACCAACAGAAAATTCAAAACCCTTGTTCTCCAATTCCCCTACATTGGTGGGAATGGACGACATTCCGCTCGTTAACGACAGAGGAACATTGAACACCATATCTTTAGTCAGGTGACGGTAATAGTCAAACTCTACATTCACCCTACGCTCCCACAATGCGAGATCCACACCGACATTGAACTTGGCGGTCTGCTCCCATTTCAGGTCGGGATTGCCTGCTTGTTGACGGTAGCTTCCCGGCTGGCTGTTATAGTTATACCCGAATCCGTAAAGCCCGCGTGACGCATACCACGAACCGCCCACATCCTGGTTTCCGGAAGTACCGTAGCTTACCCGCAACGTCAGTTCGTCCAGCCAATTGCTTGCCAACTGCATAAAACTTTCTCCCGTCAGGCGATAGCGTGCACCCACGGAATAGAAAGTCGCCCAGCGGTTGTTGGAACCGAAACGGGAGGATCCGTCGGTACGGACGCTTGCCGACAAATAATATTTGTTGGCATAATCATACTGCCCGTTAAAGAAGAAGGACGCAAGAGCCACATTATCCAAAGAAGTGGACGCACTCGTAGGCTTTGCCGCCAACTCGATTTGGCTGAGATATTCCACCGGATAATTGCTTCCTGCCAGATAGGAGGAATTTTCGCGGGTATGCTGCGCTTCCTGCCCCACCATCATATTCACGTGGTGGTCATCGAACGCCTTGACCCAGCTAAGGGTATTTGTGATGCTAAGCAGCGTACGTGTAGTGGTTCCCTGTTCGCCCCTACCCCGCAAACCCTTGCCTTGTGGCTGCTGGAAAGACCAATAGCCGAATTCTTTTATCGAATATAAATCCAAGCCTCCCCGTGACGTAAACGACCAGGCAGGAGAAAAGCGGATAGTCACATAAGGCGAAAGAATGGCGCGGTAAGTCTTCGCTTCGCTACGGTCACCGTCCTTACTACGTTGGGCCACAGGATTATATTGAGTATTTTCAAAATTCCATTCCCCCAATTTGTTCCTGACAGCAATAAGCGGATTCATTTTACCGTAGGCCAACGTAATCGGATCGCTGAAATAACCTCCGCCCGAGCCCATGTTCATGATCGAATAAGAGAACGAACTGTTCAAACCGTACTTCACCACCTTGCCCGGCTCCTGTTCAAGATTGAAACGTCCGGAAAAACGTTCCAGGTCCTTGCCGATAATGATAGCCTCATTCTTAAAGTAGTTGAACGAAAGGAAGTACTTCGCAGCGTTTTCCGAAACGCCACCGGAAGAAATGTCTAGATTATAGTCCTGGATCTTGCCAACGCGGGTAACCTCGTCCATCCAGTCCGTATTGGCCCCCTCACCCGGCTTCAAACCGAACGTGTCATACAAATCAGCTAAAGCAGCATCTTTGTTCTCATAATCGTCCGGATAAGCAGCCAACAAGCCGTCTACCATCAGATTTTCATATTGCTCCTGGTTCAGCAGGCGGTAGCGGCTTGTATAATTGGGCAGCATTTCCAAACCGAACTTAGCCGTCAGATTGACTTTCAATTTACCGCGCACACCTTGCTTCGTAGTGATGACAATCACACCGTTTGCCGCCCTGGCTCCATAAATGGAAGTCGCCGTGGCATCCTTCAGTACGGTTATACTCACGATGTCTGCGGAATTCAGTGTAGCCAACGGAGACACCGACGCACCTTCGCGCGAGCGCATACCCATAGTACTGCTCTCGATAGGTATACCATCAATCACATACAAAGGTTGCGTACCGGAATTATAGGAATTGCGCCCGCGGATAAAAATGGTCGATGGCGCACCCGGCTGTCCGGATGCCGTATTGAGCTGGACTCCGGAAACGGCACCCTCAAGTGCCTTTACAGGATTTGCATCGGTTTTTTTTGAAATATTGTCAGCTCCCAAAACCGCAGCCGAACCGGTAAACGACCCTTTGGTTGTCGTCCCGTAACCCGTCACAACCACTTCGTCAATACCGATCGATGCCAAACGCATGTTGACATTGACCACAGAACGGTTGTTTACCGGTATCTCCTGTGTCTGCATACCGATAAAGGTAAACACCAAAACAGCCTTTCCATCTATCCGAATGGAATATTTTCCCATCGCATCCGTAGCCGTTCCCAGGTGGGTACCCTTAATTACGACAGATACCCCGGGTAACGGCGAACCGTCGTCCGCATCGGTGACAACACCCGTAATGGTCTTCTCCTGTGCCATTCCCACCTGTACGATACCGACAAGCAAGACAAGCAGTAAATAAAGTTTGTTTCTCATAAATATAAGTTTTAATAAAATACTGCGATTCCCCTCCCCTGACAGAAGTAAAATCAATCTTTTCAAATAGAGACAATCGTCAAACTACTACTTATATCTGCTTGTTTTTCCTCCTAAAATCCAAGTCAACCAATTTAAACGTTCGATAAATTTGGAGAAGCGGAGAACGGAAAACGGAGAACGGAGAGTTGAAAAAGATAGAATTAAAGTTTACTCTTTTTTCCAATAAAAACGAACGTTTTTATTGGTCAGATATTTTTGCTCCGTTTTTTCAGGAATTGCTCCAGGACAATATTAAAGAAAATTTTTTATAATACAATAGTTATTTAAGAAAATTTTTAGACTTCCCTTGAAGCAGAAATACCAAATACCAGATATTTTATACACAAGTCCCAAACATACAATACATTAAAAACAATGTATAAAATTTAATAAATATAACATTTTGTCAGATGCAACGATACAAATAGCGATATTTTTCCTTATTCATTTCCGTAAATTTGGAAAACGGAGAATTGTATTTAGAGCCTTATGAAGAACTTATAGTCCGACACTCCATGCAATTGTGCTCTAAAACGCTTGAGTTTGGAATTGAGTGATTCCGCCGCTGCATTAGTAGAGCGATTGTCGAAGTAATTCAAGATGTGCTCCTCTCTATACATAATCAAATCTCTTGCAGACTTAAGCTCTCTTAGAGTGCACTCTGCAACCTTCTTGTACCAACAGTGAAGTTTATCGCTGGCCACCTCCTTCGTCACTTTAGAGCGGAACACGGACCGCAGTGAGTCCGTCAGGTCATAGGCCTCCTTGATTTTAGGGCACAGTTCAAATAGCAACGCGGCACGTTCCTTCTGTTTGTCGCTCCACTTGTCCCTACTCATTGAGAGCAGATGCTTGCTGCTTGTTATGAGTTCTACCTTTGTCTCGCCGTTTGACTACTCATATATTTATATTATTTTTTTATAATATTTCTCTTGCTATCCAAGCACAGGCTTCTGCATCCGCCAATGCGTGGTGATGATTTTCCAACTGATAGCCGCAGGTAGCGGCTACGGTGTGCAGTTGATGGTTCTCCAACTCAGGGAAGGCTTGCCGAGAAGCACAAAGCGTATCATAGAACTCATAATCGGGATAGTCCATTTGATAGACACGAAAGACTGCTTTTAGGCAACTTTCATCAAAGGGCTTGTTATGCGCTACCAATGGCAGTCCCTTAATCAGAGGCTCTATTTGTTTCCAGACTTCGGGAAATATTGGGGCATCAGTTGTATCATTGCTGCACAAGCCATGTACCTGACTGCACCAATAATTATAGTATTCTGGTTCTGGCTTGATGAGAGAGTAAAATGTATCTACAATCTCTTCACCACGTACTATCACGATGCCTATCGAACAAACAGATGAACGCTCGTTGTTGGCAGTTTCAAAGTCTATTGCTGCAAAATTCTGCATAGCCGTTAATTTATTGATTATCTTTGTTTATCAAGTTTACAACCACTTTCACCATTACATCTTTTTCCTCGGTACGGCTCTCTGCTATCATCAAAGTTAATGCGACAAGTGTGTTGTCAGCAATGCGTTTTCCGCCATTAGGTGAATAGAGTATGCCGTTTCTGTCTAAAAACCAAAGGAAGAGCATTGCTGCAATTCGCTTGTTTCCATCACTGAAGGAGTGATTCTTCACCACAAGATATAACAGCATAGCAGCTTTTTCCTCTACGGAAGGATAGAGTTCCACACCATCGAAGGTCTGGTAAATCTGCCCAACACTGCTTTTGAAGGAATCGTCTTTTTCATTGGCAAACCATTTGCTGCCGCCAAACTTGTTCTTCAGTTCGTTAATGGCTTGCATGGCTCCTTCGTAAGTAGCATGGAATTTTTCTTCATTTGTGGTTCGCTCTATAGATAACTCTTGATAATCATATTTGTCCAATGTGTCAAGGGCGTATGTATAATCAGAAATCACTTCAACCAGATTGACAGCATCCTCTGACGATAATGTTTCTTGTGCCCTAATTGTTCTGCTTAATACGGCAACCAGTTGTTTTAATTCGGTATAGTGTCGCTCTGATATGGATTTGTTTACGGCATAACCTTTCACCAAATATTCTTTTAACACCTTATTTGCCCAACGGCGAAAATCGACTCCATTTTTGGACTTTACGCGATAGCCGACTGATATAATTACATCCAGGTTGTAGAAATTCACATCATGAGTCTGACTTTTAGCTTCCATTGCACCATGTTGAGTGGTTGTCGCAAATTTTGCGACAACCACTTCTCCTGCCAGTTCTTCACGAATTGCATTATTGATGTGTTTACGGATGGTTTTTGAATCCCTTCCAAACAATTCTGCCATTTGGTTGGCATTTAACCATACCGTGTCTTTGTCTATCTCAACGCTCAATTGTGTTTCTCCATCAGCAGAACGATAGATTGCGACTTTATTGTTGTGGCGATATTCCTTTTCCATGATAATTTGTAATTAAGCAGTAAAGTCTTTCATAAAATAACCGAATTTTCATGTAAAACAGAGATGATGGATTTCAATTCTTTTATGATGCCATCGGATATGTCTGCAACATTTGTTCCAAACGAACGTAACTAAAAGTTTACTCTTTTATTTATAGAAATTCCGCACGAACATGCCTTTCACCGGTCTTTTCAATATCAAAGCTGCAAAAACGGCATGAATGAAACCTATTCCATAGGCAAATAACTGAATAAAAGCAGCCACAATCGACAAAAACGCGACCTTTATACTTTTATTCAACCGCCAAGAATCGATAAAAAAGACAAATATTAATAAGAGCAAAGGAAGCAGGCAATACCAAGAAAAAAATATCCCTCCCAACAAGCACAACAAACAACCGATAACAAAACAAGCCGGCAGGAAATGCACCAATTTCAAAGAATGGGGGTGTAAAAGGTACAGATTGATCCGGGCCATACCCGAATTATACACCTGCTTGAAAAACTTTCGGAAAGAGGTGCGGCGTTTATGAAAAACATAGGCCTCGGGCAACAGACAGGTTTTAAATCCGGCAGCCATGATGCGGATACTCATATCGATATCCTCCCCAAAACGCAGACCGGAGAATCCCCCGGTAGCTTTCAGCACCTCCTGGGAAAAACCCATGTTAAAACTCCGGGGATGAAATTTTTCCATCGACTGTTTTTGTCCCCGTATCCCTCCCGTAGTAAAAAAGGAGGTCATCGAATAATTAATGGCTTTCTGTATATTCGTAAAAGAATCGTGTGCCCGGTCGGGCCCTCCGAAAGCATCTACACCGGCCTCCTGGCAAGCTTGCCGTACCACCTGAGTATATTGCCGGGGAATAATACAATCCGAATCGAGAAAGACCACATATTTCCCTTCGGCTCTTTCGGCACCATAATTCCGGCTCAGGCCAGGTCCGCTATTTTCTTTAAAAAAATACTTGATATCGATAGCAGACTTATACTGCTCCACGATCCGGTCACAACGTACTGTCGAACCATCTTCGACAATAATGACTTCAAAATCACGGTTATCCTGAGCTGCCAGACTTTCCAACAATTCCTGAACCTCTTGCGGACGATTATATACGGGTACGATCAATGACAAATAAGGCATATCGAATTAATTGACTGTTGATTTTTTCTTTCTATACTCCCGATAGATGACAAAACCTGTCAATATTAAAAATAATACCGAAGCGATCAAAGACAATCTGGTCGAAAGAGTCACCACTTGTGGCTCAAAACGAAATTCCAATTCATAATTTCCAGCTTTTAAAGGCATAGCCCTCAACAAATAATTGGCCCTGAAATAAGGCTGTTGTTCTCCATTTACATAAGCATTCCATCCATCTCTGTAATATATTTCTGAAAACACTGCAATCTGATTGGTTTTGGTATCTACATTATATACCAAACGGTTCGGTGCATAACTTTTGAGAGTTATAGTAGCCGAAGAATCTCGGTCAGAAATAGACGATATTCCGTCAGCAAATCGTTTATCCACCACCAACTGATGTTTTGTATCGATTTCTCCCAATATCTGCATCTCTTGATCTGCATTCTCGGCTAAAAGATAAGAATCAACAAACCATGCATTCCCATTAGCTTCAGTATTGATTATCGGTTGAGTCTGGGGATTGTAAATCACATATTTCATATTCAGCATATTCAAAACTCCTAATTGGCTCATTAAAACCTTTAACTGTTGTTCTGAATCCACTTTAGCTAATCCCGCCATCATAACCTGTATTTCGGTCTGAAGGTGATAATCAATCAGCTCCTGATAACGGCTAAGTTTCGCTGCATGATATCCTCCGATATTTTTATGAAAGAAAGCAGGCCGGGCATCATTAAAAATATTTACCGAAGCATCCAGCACCCGATAATAAGATTTATCTTGCAAAATAAAACGATCCGCCTCTGTCGGTTGTACCAATTGTTTTTCATTCTTAGGATTCACAAAATTCCGATCGTTGAGATAACGCTTATCTACCACCCACAAATCAATCAATATCAACACGGTCAAACCGATGTAAAGATTTCTCAAGTTCAATTTAGATTTCAAATATAACCAAAGGAGGCCTGCTGCTAAAGCAATAAATATCAATGACCGGAAAGCATCTTGCCGTAATAAAGACTCGCGATCCAACGGCAAAGTATTACTCAAAAATTTATAATTTCCGGTAAACTGACTATCGCCTTGAGCAATGAAATTTCCTGACAAGGAAGGTATTATCACAAATAAGAGACAGAGTCCTCCTGTGATATAAAAAGCATACTTCAACGCTTTCTTCATTTTTTCCCGGCCGGTCAAAGGATTCAGAAAAACTTTCAATCCCAAAAGACCGAACAACGTCATACACAAACAAGTTACGACCAATATCATCGACACCGTTCTAAACTTATTATACAACGGAATATAATCGATAAAGAAATCGGTAAGCGGCATGAAATTACGTCCCCAAGACAACATTATTGTCAAAATAATAACACTAAGCAACCACCATTTCGTCCGTTTATCTACTAAAAATAATCCCAAAACAAATAAGAAACAGAGAACAGCTCCCAAATAAACCGGCCCGGAAGTAAAAGGTTGAGTTCCCCAATATAAAGGAAGCTGGAAATCTTTCATGGTTTCTTTGACATTCGGAACTCCCATCTGTTTCAATGCTTTTCCTGTCTCGCTCTTTTCTGTCAATAAACCACCACTAGCTCCTCCCTTAAAATCGGGAACCAATAGAGTAAACGACTCATCGACACCATAGCTCCAATTGGTAATATAATCTTTATCCAATCCATGTCCGGCAACTTCGCCGTCTTTACCTGTCAATCCATTGGATTCACCACGCATGGTTGCCTTACTGTACTGATAAGTCGTCAACAACATCGGTGCATTCAAACCGACAGCCAACAACAGAGCGATGCATCCCAAACCTACCGAAACTCCGAATTTTTTAATTTCTTTATCTTTACAGGCATATACCAACTCGACCAGTCCGAAGATCAGAACCACATAAAGTGTATAATACAAAATTTGTAAATGATTGGCATTGATTGCCAAAGTCAAAAACAAAGCGGTCAATAGCATGCCGATCCATTTATTCCCTCGGAACAATTGGTATACAGCTCCTAGCACTGGCATACAAAAAGCGATCGCAGCAGCTTTCGTTACATGGCCGGCAGCCAATATAATCAAATTATAAGAAATGAAGCTTAAAGCCAAAGCTCCCATAAAAGCCATCCATTTATCAAATTTAAAGCACAATAACAAAACATACGATCCTACTAAATAGAGAAATATATTTACCACCGGACTAGGCATCCATATCCAGAGACAATACATATAATTCAAAACATTATAGGCCCGGATCGGAGGAGTAATCTGATAGGTAGGCATTCCTCCGAACATACTGTTTGTCCAAAAAGTCTGCACTTCACTCTGAGCATTAAAATCAAGGGCTTCCTTTGCCATATACATCCAACTCTCCAAATCATGCCCCAACAAAGCCTTCCCCTGCAAAACCGGCAAACAATAGATAAATGCAATCAGCACAAACAACAGCAGGATCAGCAACTGAGGACCTACCGATCTCCAATTTATTTTCACGTTCATAAAATGTATTCTATTTTTATTTTAACCTTACAAAATTAGTGTATTTTTGTAGAAACAAAAGCTACTTATGGGAAAACCACTAAAAATATCCATCATTATCTGCACTTACAACCGAGCCCGGTATCTTTTCGATACCCTGAGGCATATTGCTGAAAATGATTTCCCTACTCGACATTATGAAATCGTTTTAATCGATAATAACAGTACGGATCATACCATCGCAACATGCCAACGTTTCGAAAAGGCATTCCCTGAAATCTGTTTCCGATACTTTTTGGAACAATCTCAGGGACTGTCATTTGCACGGAACCGGGGCATGAAAGAAGCCAGGGGGGAATTACTTGTATTTTTGGATGACGATGCTTTTGTTCACAAAGACTACCTCAAAAATCTGGAACATCAGTTTACAGCTCATCCAGATATGGCTGCTTTCGGAGGTAAAATCACTCCATTATACGAAAACGGACAAGAACCCTCATGGATGAGCCGCTGGAGTTATTCCTGGGTATCGGCTCTAAATATGGGGAAAGAGGTACGCCTGTTCGCTCAAAATGCATTTCCTATCGGCGCTAATATGGGGTTCCGTCACGCATGTGTTTCCCGCTACGGGTATTTTAACACCGATCTGGGAAGAAATAAAAACAACCTGATGGCAGGCGAAGAAAAGGATTTTTTTAATCGGCTGAAAGCTGGAAAAGAAAAAATTTACTATTTCCCGGATATTGAAGTGCTACATGTTATTCCCATACAACGTACAACATCAGATTATATTAAAAAATTAGCCTTGGGAATAGGCAAAAGCGAACGTATCCGCACATTAGCCGGTTCAAAATTGCTTTTTTACAAAAGAATCTTTCTCGAAAGTATAAAATGGGGAGTTTCTATTCTCCTTTTTATTGGTTATTGTTGCTGTCTGACACCACAGAAAGGAAGTAAACTACTCTTATTCAGACGTTATGTCAGTCTTGGTTTATTAAGAAAAAAATAATTTATAGTCATGAATATAGCTGTTATATTAGCGGGAGGGACCGGTAGCAGATTGGGGGCCGGAATACCGAAACAATTTTTCAAGATAGCAGGTAAAACAGTCATTGAACATACAGTAGAGGTTTTCGAAAATAATTCGCAAATCGATGAAATAGCGATTGTCATAAACGAATACTATGTCACTACTATCGAAGAAATGATTTTAAACAATCACTGGAAAAAAGTCAGGAAAATATTAAAAGGAGGTCAGGAACGTTATCATTCCAGTCTGGCAGCGATCGAGGCTTACAGTGCTCATCCGGATGACAAACTGATTTTCCATGATTCTGTCCGCCCGTTGGTCAATCAACGCATACTCAACGATACCCTAAAGGCTCTCAAACATTATGATGCTGTCGATGTAGCTATTCCGACCGCCGATACAATCATCCAGGTAAGCGAATCTGGGGAACTCATTCAAAGCGTTCCTAAAAGGACTCTATTGCGACGTGGGCAAACCCCCCAGGCATTCAGGCTTTCCACCATTCGCAAAGCCTATGAAATAGCTCTGAAGGATCCGGCTTTCGTATCTACGGATGACTGTGGCACAGTAGTTAAATATCTTCCGGAAGAAAAAGTATATGTCGTCAGAGGTGAGGAATCGAACATGAAACTTACTTATAAAGAAGACACCTATCTGTTAGACAAACTCTTTCAACTCCGTTCTACAGAACTTTATGAAAATAGTGATTTTAATCTATTAAATAACAAAGTACTGGTGATTTTCGGAGGTAATTCCGGAATAGGTCAGGAAATCGCTGCTATCGCCCGGCAATACCAGGCTCATGTATTTTGTTTTTCGCGGAGCACGACAGCTACCGATATCGCTGACCCGGAGAAAGTTGAACAAGCCTTAGCCCAAGTGGCCCGGCAAACAGGCCGTATCGACTATATCGTCAACTCAGCAGCTATTTTGGCCAAAGAGCCTCTGATTACGATGCAGAGACCGACAATCACCCAAATGATCCGTACCAACTATGACGGTATGGTTAATGTGGCTATTGCAGGATACCCTTATTTACAAAAATCCAAAGGGCAATTATTACTGTTCACCTCCAGTTCTTATACCCGGGGACGTGCATTCTACAGCATTTATTCGTCCACCAAAGCAGCTGCAGTCAATTTTATGCAAGCGCTTGCTCAGGAATGGGAACCCAGTCAAATCCGGATCAATGTCATTAACCCTGAACGGACAAAAACCAATATGCGAATCCGCAATTTCGGTCATGAACCCGACAATACTTTATTAAAAGCGGAGGAAGTTGCCATCGCCTCGATCAAAACTTTATTATCCGATTTTACAGGCCAGGTAATCGATGTTAAAATAAAAAGCAATTAAATGATAAAACAACTAATTATAATCGGTTGCGGTGTTATTTTTTCCCCTTTTGTTTTTTTTCATCACCTGATTATCGGCCGGAAATCCAATCTTTGGCTATTCGGATCATGGCGGGGAGAAAAATTTTCAGACAATAGCAAGGCGCTCTACGAATACGTATTGAAAAATGAAAAAGACATCCACCCCATTTGGATTACCAAAAACAAGAAAGTATACGAGAGCCTAAAAACAAAACACTATCCGGTTATGATGAATTCATCGCTCAAAGCTACATACTATATGCTAAGAGCAGGATTTTGCTGCGGTTCTTTAAGTGCCACAACCGATGTATTCGGCAGCAAGGCCTGGTTAGGTTATGGGATCAAAGCATTCTATCTAACTCACGGAATGCCTTCTAAACATTCGGGATATGACGAACCGAAAATGAAGACTAAAAAAGAGCTGATCGCAAGAAAGCAACCTCTATGGTTAAGAATCTATTTCGGTATGTTCCCGCAAAAGAATCCCCGGAAACTGTACACCATCAGTACCTCCGACTTCTTTGTCCCTTTCCTGGAATCTTGTACCCTGACTCCCAGACAAAATATATTTGTGACAGGAACTCCCCGATTAGACATCCTTTTTTCCCAGGAACAGGATCCATATATAGCAGATATCCGCAGAAAATATCCGACAGCAAAGCTAATTATCTATATGCCCACTTTCAGGGATTCCTATGACGGAGGTAAACCTTTCAGACCTTTTGAACAATTCGGATTCGACCAGGTAAAATTTATTGAGATTCTTGAAAAATACGATTATGTTTTCCTGAATAAAGGACATTTCTGGGATGGTCTACTTACCTCTGCCGAATATTCGGATCGTTTTATCAATGTGAAAGACGACCCAATGCTGGATATTTATTCGATTGTCAAAGACATAGATATACTTATGACCGATTATTCCAGTATTTATTTTGACTTCCTCCCGCTCAGAAAGCCTGTAATTCTGACTCCTTTCGACTTTGAAACTTTCATCAGGGATAAGCGAGGATATTATTTCGATTATATGAAAGAATTACCGAGTATAAAAGCTCAAAACTGGAATGAAGTATGTGATATACTGGTACAAAAAAAATATTATCCTTTAACAGAAGCACAAACACAACGCTTTCATAAAAATTCCGATGCCTATAGTTCGGCAAGACTGACTTTACAAATAAAAAAAATATTAAACATACAGCCCTTTGGCAATGACGACATCCACTCCTAAAATCAGTATCATTGTACCTGTTTACAATACTGAAAAGTATTTGGCCCAATGCATAGAAAGTATCCTGAACCAATCGATGAGTGATTTTGAGCTTTTACTGATCGACGATGGTAGTAAAGATTCTTCAGGGCTCATCTGTGACCGGTATGCCATACAAGACAAACGCATACAGGTATTCCACCAAACAAACCAAGGCGTAAGCACGGCACGCAATTACGGGATAGATACAGCCCAAAGTGAATGGTTGTGTTTCATTGACAGCGACGATTACATCGGTCCGAACTATCTGGCAGCCTTTTTTGATTGCAGTGTGCTGAGCGAAGATTGTCTGAATATGCAAGGCTGGAAACTGATCTCGGATATCGACGGAAAAATTATGAAAAGTTACAGTTATCCCGACCTGTTTGTAGAAAAGCATCAGATGAAGGAAATATTTTGCCACTATAATTTTTTATCCAATAGTAGACCGGCAGAGAAATTATTCAACAAAAAACTGCTCGACCGGATCTCTTTACGTTTCCGCACAGATCTGCCTGTCCGGGAAGATGCCATGTTTGTTTATACTTACCGGATGCATATATCATCTGTCAAATTAATTTCCACAACCGAATATTACTACCGGCAAGCTTTCCGGCGCAATACCCTCAGCCATAAAAACCATCCTCATCCTGTTTTTCTGACAATCAGGGAGGAACTACCTCCTCTGATACAAAAAACACTTGGGAAATGGGAATTGTCGGATACCCTGCAAGGGAATAATATAGTAAGTTACTATAAAAATAAAACCTGTCTCAGTATCCTAAAATCTCTTTATGCTTATCCTGTTCCGGCCCAGGAACGGAGGAAAGTTTTAAAAGTTATATTCAATGATAAGGCTTATTTTGACGACCCTTGTTTTCAAACCGAGCCTCTGTTGCGTCTATTCAAAAATCTGTACCATATTTGTCCTATCCGTTTATATGATACCCTTTGCTTTATCCCTTTCCATATCTACTACAAATATGTTAAAAAGATGAAGTGAGCGGACCTTATTTTACGGATCAATATTTTGCGCTGCAAATATTTATAAGGTTTGAAAAGACATTTGCCTATTATTCTAGCTACCCGGCAGGTTACGACCAACTTCCAGATTTTATATTTTCTTTCTTTTAAAGGAAGGAATAAACGGAAATCGGTATAATCCAGGCGATAATTATGATACAATGCCTTGAAATCTTTCGTAGAACCTAACAATAAAGTTCCCCAAAGATATCTTAAATACATTTGATTTATTCTTTGCAAAATCAAAGGAAGATAGTACTCGGCCTGCGTCCCCTGCCGGGTATATATATATTGATAAAAAGATTTGCTCGCCTCTATACTTCCCCACATGAATTTGTAAGAATACCAAAGATTTCCTTTATAAGACAAAGACCCTTCCCTAAAATTATAGTTAGTCAGATACTCACTGACAAAAGTATATGATCCTTCAGACTCGTATATCAAGCGACAAAAAAAATCGAAATCTTCTCCAAACGAAAGTTCTTCATTGAACTGCAAATGGTGTTGTAACACAAATTCCCTGTTTATCAGCCAGGAATCGGTACTGATCCACTGTACCTCGATAATAAATCTGAGTACATCCTGAAAATCGAACCCCCAGGGAAAGGAATTTAAAATATTTCCCCCTGAGCGTTGGTAATATCCGCAATAACACAATAATTTCCCCGTCTGCTTAATCTGGCAAAACATTTTCTCCAAAAAAGCAGGTTCATAGGTATCATCACTATCCAAAAAGGTGAAATATTCTCCTCTAGCCTTTTTAATACCCAAATTCCGGGCCGAAGATACACCGCCATTAGGCTTGTAATAATATTTTATACGATTGTCTTTACTTTGAAAGGCCTGCACGATTTCATGCGTATGATCTGTACTTCCATCATCGATCAGGAGCAATTCGAAATCAGGATAAGTTTGGTTAAAAACACTTTCAATCGTATTTGCCAGATAATCGCCAGCATTATATGCCGGTATAATAATTGAAATCATATCATTAATCTTGGAAGACTAAACCTTTTTCATAAAACCGGAATTAAATCGGACGAAAATAGCCCAATTTTCCGGTAAATGCAAAATGCTTTCGTTCTATTTCAAACTCACAATATTATTTATACATTTGTATAAATCTATTCCAACATACCTATGTCACCCAAAGTAAGTATTATTGTTCCTATCTATAATGCCGGAAAATTCTTGGAAAAATGTTTAGATACCCTTATCTACCAAACACTAAAAGACATTGAAATCATCCTAGTCTTGGATTGTCCTACCGATGGGAGCGACCGGATTGCCCGGGAGTATGCAGAAAAAGATCCACGAATCAAATTAATATTCAATAAACACAATTTAAATACCGGTTTAAGCCGGAATGAAGGTCTTAAAATTGCACAGGGAGAATATATCGGTTTCTCAGATCACGACGATTGGAGAGAATTGGATATGTACGAAAATTTATACCGAAAAGCGCAGAAGGACAAGGCTGATGTTGCAATCTCCAGTTATGATTGTATCTTTCCGGATCGAATAGTCGAACGTCCACTGTATCCAGAAACAATTACGAACAAAAAATTAAAACAAGAAATTTTTAATCATCTCATCGGAGACTGGAAAAAAGATAAAGCCTGGGTACCTTTTACACGTGCAGGTGCCATGTGGCATATGCTCTATCGAAGAGAGACTTTGGAAAAAAATAACATACAATTTTCGGATAACCGGGAAACCACATTTGAAGATCTTTTTTTTCTTATTCAGTTTTTTTATGTGGCTGATGAAATCACCTACTTTCCCCGGATACTTTACCATCATGTCTATCATCAAAAGAATCAGGAAAATAACTATACTTATTATTCGACAAAACTCATACTCCACTACTTAACACATCTGGATCATTTTCTCACTGTAAATCGTATCAGAAATAGGCATCTACAGGACTATTTCTCTTCTGCAATACATTATTTGTGGCGCTCTCTTAGAAATGAAATCCACCACAAGTCCTATCGTTCGGCTTTCCTTCGATTAACTGAAATACGTAAAAATCCAAACATCCGAAAACTACTTAAAGAAATTCCTTTTTCAATCCGGATGGCTAAAAAACTGAAAATACAAAAAACTATTTTATGGATATTACTTCGATTCTAAAAGACTTCAGACGAATAGAACCTCTCCGGTAATCCCATATACAAAATAATTCTATATCTTTGTTTACTTGTTAGCACAAAAAAAGTAATGGAAATTCATATCACCAAAAAAGATGTTTTGTGGGGATACATTGCCCAATTCTTCAACATCGGAGCAGGAATACTTTTACTCCCGGTGATATTAAAACTTCTCCCGGCAGATATATTGGGAGTCTGGTACATTTTCCTGACTATTTCGAGTTTGGTACAAATGATCGACTTCGGTTTTCAGCCGACTTTCACCCGAAATGTCGCCTATGTATTCAGTGGTGCTGTAAAACTTCAGGCCAAAGGCCTGGATAAAGGCCAAACTCATCTGGATCATCCCAACTACCCGCTTCTCAAAAACATGATTTCCGTAATGAAACGTTTTTACGGAGGTATTTCGCTTTTGGTCATTTTTCTCCTCCTGACTGCAGGCAGTTGGTATATCGATGATCGAACAAACCACATCACAGCTAATGAAGAAATTATGATTTCATGGTTTATATACACCACTTCCACCGTTTTAAATCTTTATTATTCCTATTATAATGCATTACTAGTAGGTAGAGGCCTTGTAAAAGAAAACAACCAACTCATCATTATCACCCGTTCCACCTATCTCGTTTTAGCCGCCTTAGGTCTGATTGCAGGCTATGGCTTAATTGCAGTAGCCACAGCCAACTTTCTATCTATTATTATCAATCGGTTGGTGGCGATTCATTTTTTCTACCGAAACGGTCTCCGCAAAATCCTCCGGAATACCCAAGCAACAAAAGAAAAATTATTACCTATTTTATGGGTAAATGCCCAAAAAAATGGATTAAGCAGTTTGGGTGGATATTTTGTCCAAAAAGGCAATTTGCTTTTCATATCTATGTTTTTATCTTTGGAAACGGTTGCCAGTTATGGTCTAACCGTTAATCTTATAAATATTCTGTCAGGGGTATCCCCACTTTATTTAGGCTCTCATATTCCTGAAATCTACAAGGATAGAATCGACAATAACCTCCCGGATATCCGCAGAATATTCGGAGAAGGTATTTTTGTATTCTACCTTTTATATATCCTCGGAGCCTTATGCCTGGTCCTATTAGGTCCCTGGGCTTTGGAACTATTTCATAGTAAAACCCAACTTTTACCTCCAGGTCCTCTTTTACTGATGTTGTTTGTACAATTCTTAGAATCCAACCATAGCATGGCAGCCACTTTAATTACTACCCGTAACGAAGTTCCTTACCTGAAAGCTGCCTTGATTTCCGGCTTTTTTATCGCCCTGTTTTCCCTGACTTCTCTCTATTATACCGATTGGGGAATCTGCGGTGTCGTTGCTTTGACCGGTTTGGTACAAATCAGCTACAATAACTGGAAATGGCCTCTGATGGTCAGCCAGGAATTGGAGAAAAGTTATCCGCAATTAGTGAAGATCGGTTTCCTTTCTTTACGGACTTGGTTAAAACAATATCTGGTAAAGAAAGGAATCCGCTACTAGAAGACATATCCGAACCCGAAGTTCAGATAAACATTATACATCTTGAAGCTGATACTTTCAAAATCACCGGGAAAAATAGAATTCAATCCCCAGGTCAGATCTGCATAAACACTCAAATGTTTATATGCCCGCCATTCAGCTCCGGCATCCAATCCCCACTGAAATTTACGCAAGTCGCCCGAAAAATCATAAGTTGCTTCCGTGACATTCGCTTTGGTACCGGTCGGATCTCCTTCACGGATATATCCGTCATAGGCTACTCCGGAAAAATCTCCGTTAGTCAGAATAGAAATATACGGGCCGAATTTCAAATCCCAACGGGGTGACACTTTATAAATAACCTGAAAAGGCAGAGTGATATATGAATTTTTTACATTCGTCTTTACATTTCCTGTCCAATTGCCTTCGACATGCCCCAGCACTTCCCCATCATACGAATCCATCACCATGTAATAATTTTTCACCCTGGCATCGGTTTTCATCCCTTTGTTCTCGAGGCGGATTCCGAACAGCCCTCCCCATTTCCGGTTCCGGTCGAACCATTTAATGATATTTCCTTCGATAGCAAGCTGAGCACCTGGCCGGTAACTATTGATTTCCCGGATTTCTGCCGGCAAGGGTAATGGAGAAGTTCCTCCGATATTGACTCCTGCTTTAATCCGATACTCCAGTCCTTTCAAGGTAGAGCGGACCAAAGCACCCGGTTTCTTATTTTCAGCAAAAACAGTTCCTGCTACCAGTAAAAAAACAATCAGGTATATACTCTTTATCGTTTTCATTGTCTCAATTCTTATTTTTCACAAACGATCTCTACTTTATCGATACACAAGGTACTCCCTACAGAACCGGCAAAATATGCCCCATATTTGCTGGAAGTGAAAACTACTGCCAGATTATACTCGTAATTTTTCATTTTTTCTTCGCTGAAAGACAGATACTCACCCGTTCCATCATCCGACGGATCCCGCTGGTCCCGGATGAACTCCGGCCAATCGATCGGTATGCGCGATCCGTAGTGAAAATCGACATGAAATGCAGTAAACTCATCTTTCTTTTCTACCTCTACCCGGGCCAAAGCAACGATATTCTTACTGGTCAGCACATTGTTTCCGTCCAATGCTTGTCCATCGAGTTCTGCCGCTTCATATAAAACAGCATAGATATCTCCCTCATCTTCCTGCCCGGGAATCGTGACAGTATTTCCATTTTTATCTTTCGCCTTGAAAAGTTGGGTACCGGGAGTGTACTTGTAATATCCCTTGAGTTGCAGCGGTTTTTTCCCGAAAGGCAATCCGAAACGAGTGGCTTTCAACGGTTTTTGTACGGCATTATTTACATCGAAACTGCCCAGGAATAAGTTTCCTGCCGCAATGGGCATTTTAACCGTCTCTCCGAACTGCCCTGTGCTCTTCGTCTCCAACTTGATGGCTCTGCTTCCATCTATTCCATTTTCGATAGAAACCGTAGGATATTCCTGCGGATTCCGGCCGACACCCGTCAAGGCAAAACCTGAATTTCCGGAAGCCCAAATATATTGTTTAAACAGGGCTGTTCCTTGTGTTTCCTCGAAAAACACCTGATATTTCCCCGTTTCATTCAGTTCATAGTGTTCAAAATCATATCGAAGCGGCAAATCGAATGTATCGATAATCACCGAATATTCTTTATGCCAATTTCCGTCCTCGGAGGTTACGGTAAATTTCTGGGGATGCGAATAGTCCATCACTCGGGCCGGATCGGGCGAAATGTTTGCCCCTTCCGTCAAGGTCACCTCTAAAGCCAATTTTGTCAGGTCGATACTCGGATTAGCCTGGGCCAACACCTGAGTATTGTTGATGATAATATTTCCTTTAATATTTGTTTCCGGTGATCCCTTTGCATTTAAAATCTTACATGCCGTAATATCTGCTTCTGCATTTAAAGGCTCGCTTTGAATACAAGCTCCCAATCCTCCAACCATCAACAGATACAAAAAACATTTTTTCATACTTCTCTTGCTTTAATTTCAATAAATCAGGCTACAAAGGTAGAATAAATTAGTCAAAGTCCATACAGCCGGTACAATTTATCGAGTATCCCGGCCTATAACAAGCTATTCTTTTTTATCCAAAATGGTCGTCATTGCATCAATTCCGGAGTCGTATCTACCCATTTATATAATTTATCACCACGCCGGATTTTTTCAGGCACCTGAATTGAAAACAATATTCCTTTTTCCACCTTTTCCACTGGCTGTAAATCGACCCTTATCTCAGGTACTTTCATTTGAATCGTTCCGGTTGTAGGACCTTGTATCAATATTTCGTCCCCAACTTTCAAGTCGAAAGATTCCAGTTTAAACTCTGCGACCTGCAAATTGGTAAAATAATTGGTCACTTTGCCAAGCAGAATTTTCTTTTTTGTCGCTTTCGAACCATATACCTCGCTCCATTCCCCTAAGCGTTGCCCCAAATAATATCCATTCCAGAATCCACGGTTGAAGACTGTCGCCAAGCGTTTTTTCCAAATCCGGATCTTATCCGCTGAATAGGTATCGTCGAGATAAGCATTTATCGCTTCGTTATAACACTCACAAACCGTACGTACATATTCGGCGGAACGGGCACGCCCCTCGATCTTGAAAACCCGCACACCGGCGTCGATCATTTTATTGATAAAACCAATTGTGCAAAGGTCTTTGGGCGACATGATGTATTCATTTTCAATATCGAGTTCGACTTCATTTTCGCGATCTTTGACCGTATAGGCTCTCCGGCAAATCTGATTACAGGCTCCCCGGTTAGCAGAAGCGTTTTTCTCGTGCAAACTCAAATAACATTTCCCTGAAACAGCCATACAAAGAGCCCCATGAGCAAACATTTCAATTTTGATCAGCCCTCCATTCGGTCCCCGTAAATCCTCCCCGACGATGCGACGATGGATTTCCATGACTTGCTCCAATACCACTTCGCGGGCCAAAACGATCACATCGGCATATTGGGCGAAGAAACGAACTACTTCGAAATTAGTGACATTACACTGAGTACTGATATGCACTTCGACTCCTACAGAACGTGCATACAAAATAGCGGCCAAATCGGATGCAATGATAGCAGTGACTCCGGCTTCACCGGCACAATCGATCACTTGCCGCATTTTCTCTAACTCTTGATTATAAATTACGGTATTGACAGTCAGATAGGTTTTCACCCCTTTCTCCGAACAAACCGATACGATATTTTTCAAATCCTCCAGCGTGAAATTTGCTGACGAACGTGCCCGCATATTCAATCCTTCCACACCGAAATAAACCGAATCCGCACCTCCCTGCAAAGCAGCATATAAAGATTCATAAGAACCTACAGGCGCCATCACTTCAAAATCTTTTCTGGTCATAACCTCATCCATTTGAAATACAAAGGTAAAATAAATAAATCGCAAAATTTATCCCGGATTTTTATTTTTGGCACAAACAAATCTATACCCCAAAAGTATAACTACAAAACCGACTTATTTCCCGCAAAATGAAAACTCAGACCAAAGTCCCTTCACTGATACAAGCAATTCTTCCATTGATTGTTCTGATCGCCCTACTCTCGTTTAATGTCAGTTATTTCGACGATCCTTTGGGGGGCTCTAATCAAATAGCCTTAATCATCGCAGCAAGTATCTGTAGCATCCTGGCCCTTTTCAATCATGTCAGCTGGCATGAAATCCAACGAAAAATATTGCAGACCATTAATTCGGCTATGACGGCGATACTTATTCTGTTATTGATCGGTTCGCTAAGTGGTTCCTGGATGCTGAGCGGAGTCATTCCAGCTATGATTTACTATGGAGTAGATATCATGCACCCGTCCTACTTCCTGGTGGCCTCTGTCGTCCTTTGTGCTATTGTATCTCTGGCAACAGGCAGTTCCTGGTCGACGATCGCCACTGTAGGTGTAGCTATCGTGGGAGTCGGTAATGCTTTCGGACTTCATCAGGGGCTTGTAGCAGGTGCCGTCATCTCAGGAGCCTATTTCGGCGATAAAATGTCCCCGCTTTCAGACACGACAAACCTGGCTCCTACAATTGCAGGAACGGATCTTTTCACTCATATCCGCTACATGGTATACACCACTTTCCCAACTTTAATTCTCACGTTGATCATATTCGGAATCATCGGCCTATATCAATTAAATACAGATACTGCCATAGATACCGGCTTTATAAAAAAGGGCCTGGAAAGTAGTTTCCACATTACTCCCTGGTTATTATCGGTCCCTGTTTTACTCATTATTATTATTATAAAAAAAGTTCCCCCCATACCTGCCATGCTGGGTGGAGTTGTTCTCGGAGTTATTTTCGCCCTCATTTTTCAACCTGATCTCCTCGATCAGCTGATCGCTCAAGAAAAGTTCCACAACACCTATCAGTTGATCATCCAAGCTGTCGGAAGTAGAATGACACTGAGCACAGGGGTATCCGAAGTCGACGAATTGTTGACAACAGGAGGAATGGAAGGTATGCTCGATACAGTTTGGCTAATTATTGCAGCTCTTACTTTCGGAGGAGTGATGGAAGCCAGCGGATCCTTAAAAAGAGTGGGTGAAGCTTTTATGCATTTTATTTATAACGACACTTCGCTGGTCAGCACGACCATACTGACTTGTATCTTCTTCAATATCACAGCCTGCGATCAATATCTTTCTATAGTCGTACCCGGTAAAATGATGCAAAAAATTTACGAACAAAGAGGCTTGAAACCCGAAGTCCTCAGTCGGGCTCTGGAAGATTCTGCGACAGTCACTTCCGTATTGGTCCCCTGGAATACTTGTGGAGCTACCCAATCACGGGTACTCGGCGTACCTACGATCGAATACCTCCCTTATTGTTTCTTTAATTTAATTTCCCCGCTGATGAATATTTTCATCACGATCATCCATTATAAAATACGAAGAATTAAAGTAAAAGCATAAGTAAATGACCGATAAATAATGATTTCTTTGAAAATAGAATCAAAACCTAAGTTTATTTTGTTACTTATTCGTCTTCGGTGTTCGTGTTTGGAGACCCGGTCGCTTCTGTCGGTCGTCTATCTTTTTCTTTCACTGACCGGCGGTGTCTGACGAACGTAGTGAGGAGTTCCGCCGGGCAGTGAAGGAAAGCCTTAACGGACCGTTCCAGGCGAACCGGTCCTCCGGTATAAAGCCCGGAATCGGAATAGAAAGAAAAAAAATTAAACCTACCATTCTTTAGTGATAACGGTTATACAAACCACAATGGTTAGACCAGACTTCCGTAACTATTTATAAACTAATTTTATTTTAGAATTATATTTTACAACTAAAAAATTAGTTATACATTTGTCTGTAAAAAGAAATTCAATAAAAACAACTATGAAAGAATTAACAAGAGCAGAAGAACAAATTATGCAAGTGCTTTGGGATTTAGGAAAAGGTTTTGTGAAAGATATTATAGATAAACTTCCGGAGCCCAGGCCAGCTTACAACACAGTCTCTACCATCGTTCGGATTTTGCAGGATAAAGGATTTGTCGGTCACGAAACTTTTGGGAAAAGTCATTGTTATTATCCTTTGGTAGCCAAAGATACTTATACCAAAAAGTTTTTAAAGAATTTCATCGGTAACTATTTTGGAAATTCATTCAGCCAAATGGTTTCTTTTTTTGCCAAAGAGGAAAACATTGATTTGAAGGAATTGGAAGAAATTCTAAAACGTGCAGACGAAGCACGACGATCAGAAAACTAACTCTTTAAAATCTATCCTCCATGCAAACTTTCCTCCTTTACATGATCAAATCTTCAACAATTCTGATCGTATTATTGACCTATTATCAATTTTTCCTGAAAAGACAGACTTTCTTTAATCTGAACCGGATTTTTTTGCTAGGCGTATTGATCCTATCGGCATTGCTTCCCTTTATTTCCATTGAAATAAACCGGAACGATATGATCGGTTTTCCCACTCTCGCCTCAGTCAGTGAATTGTTGGAGGAAAACCAGATAGGGAAAAGCAGTCAAAGCACGCTTATTACAGCCACAGAACAGCCGATCCCTATGATTCCCCTACTTTATGGGATCGGAGTTGTGTTTTTTTTCCTTCGTTATTTAACCACTCTATGCCGGCTATGCTTATTCGTTCATCGAAATCCACGCAAACGATTACATGGATTGTATATGATCCAAATTCAGGAAGGCCTACCTACTTTCTCCTTCTTTAATTATCTGTTTATCAACCCCCACTCTTTGAGTCAGGAAAACAGACGGAAAATATTTGCACACGAAAAAATTCACATACAACAATGCCACAGTCTGGATTTGTGTATAGCCGAGATCATCTGCATCGCCAATTGGTTCAATCCTTTTGTGTGGTTAATAAAACAGCTTATTCTCGAAAACCACGAATATATCGCCGATCAACAGGTTATCCGTAAATATAAAATCAGCGGATACCTTGAATTACTCATTCAGCAAAGTCTGAAAGGAGCCTTTTCTTTTACGAACTATTTTTCGTGTTCGAATCTAAAAAAAAGAACCATTATGTTGACCAAAAAACAATCCCGCAAATTCCAGATGATCAATTATATTCCGGCATTTTTATTAGCCGGAATGCTATTTTATCTCTTCTCTTGTAAAAACATGTGCGAAGAACCGGAGTCGCCGGAGCTTCAAGTTTTTCAGATTGTAGAGAATATGCCTCAATTTTCAGGCGATCTCTCCAAGTGGGCGACACAAAATATCAAATACCCTTCAAAAGCGATCGAAGCAGGAATCGAGGGGAAAGTGTATGTCAATTTTATTATCGACTCGACAGGTCGGGTCGGACATGCTGAAATACAACGAAGTACCCAGTCACTATTGAATGCCGAAGCCTTAAAAGGAATCGAGGCCATGCCCGATTGGATTCCGGGAAAACAAAGAGGAAAAGCGGTGCGAGTAATTTATACCCTGCCTGTTACTTTCAGTCTCAAAGACCAAGCCGGCAACTTCGCTCCGAAGGTTACCATAATTCCTCCCCATAACGAGGCCAAAACACCGACATTAGTGAAAGATTCTTCTGAAACAGAAAACAGTACGGAGGTTTGCATATTTCAGGTAGTTGAAGAGATGCCCGAATTTGCAGAGGGAAACGTGGCGGAATGGATCATGAAAAATATCAAATATCCGAAAGAAGCAATAGAAGCAAATATTACAGGTAAAGTCTTTGTTCAGTTCGTTATTGAAAAAGACGGAAGCATTACAAATGCTAAGATCGCCAGAAGTGCATCTACTCTGCTGGATGCAGAAGCTTTACGAATTGTAAATAATATGCCCCAATGGATCCCGGGAAAACAAAGAGGTAAAGCGGTCAGAGTCGCTTACACTTTACCCATAAGCTTTTCATTGGAGTAAGATAGAAAGCGTATTATTTTTTTTCCTATCTTTGCTTTATAATTGTAAAAATTAATAGAGTAAGCATATGAACGAGGAAGTAAAAATGTACATGGACGAGGCCAAAGAACAAATGCAAAATGCATTGGTCCACCTCGAAAATGAATTGGCGAAAATCAGAGCCGGCAAAGCAAACCCCAAAATTCTGAACGATGTTCTGGTAGATTATTACGGATCACCGACTCCATTGTCACAAGTAGCCAATATCACGGCTCCGGATCCACGTACAATTGCAGTTCAGCCTTGGGAAAAAAATATGCTTGGCCCTATCCAAAAAGCCATTATGAATGCCAATCTGGGATTTAACCCGGATAATAACGGAGAAGTTGTCCGGATCAATGTACCGCCCTTGACTGCCGAGAGAAGAAAAGAACTGGTGAAACAATCGAAAGGGGTCGGTGAAACCGCCAAGGTAAGTATCCGGAATGCCCGTCGCGATGCTATCGACGAATTCAAAAAAATGGTGAAGAGTGGTCTGCCCGAAGATGAAGCTAAAGATGCCGAAGATGAAGTTCAAAAGATCACAGACAGCTATAACAAAAAGATAGATGAAATCCTGACCGCAAAGGAAAAGGATATTATGACCATCTAAGATTTTCTGTCAAAGACAGAAAATAGATTAGCGGAACTACGTTCCGGATTGGTGTCAGATCTTCGGTTTTTCCGATCAGTGCATCTTCGATGCTGATTAACGAACTCTCGGTTCTGACTGAATATTCGATCCGAAACGTAGTTTTTTAATCAGTATTTCGCAGACCAGAGATCAGAGGTTTCACTGATCTTTCTCGCTCTCTCCAAATCCTCGGGCGTATCGATTCCTACCGATTCGTGATCGGTGAACCTTACCGCAATCTTATAACCGTTCTCAAGCCAACGCAATTGTTCCAGAGATTCTGCCTTTTCCAGTTTTCCCTGAGGCAAAGCTGTAATCTCTCGTAATACTTCAGGCCGGTAAGCATACATGCCCACATGTTTGTAAAAAGGAATCACAGCACTCCATTCTCCTTGCTCTTTTCCCCGGCAATAAGGAATGGCAGAACGGGAAAAATAAAGAGCGGTCTGCAGAGACGAACATACCACCTTAACCTTATTGGGATCGAAAATATCCGCATTCGTGTCGAATTGTTTTGCCAAGGTAGCGATCTGAATCCGGGGATCTTCAAAACAAGCGATCAAAGCGCGTACCTGATCGGGTTGAATAAAGGGTTCGTCTCCCTGTATGTTGACAACAACATCATAAGTTTTTCGGTAATCAGCCACAATATGCCGGTAGGCTTCGCAACAACGGTCGGTTCCGCTCTTGTGGTCGGCAGAAGTCATCACTACTTTTCCTCCGAACCCTACAACCCGGTCGTATATCCGCTGATCGTCCGTTGCGACAAAAGCGTCTTGTGAAACCAACTGTGCTTTTTCTACCACATGCTGGATCATCGGTTTACCACCGATCTCAGCCAAAGGTTTACCCGGAAAACGAGTCGATGCATAACGCGCCGGAATCAAAATTAAAACATTCATTCAATTATTCTTTAGCCGGTTCACGCCCCTCTTTTTTTGTCATTTGGCAATTGCCATTGAATATCACTCCCGGTTCGATCGAGAGTACAGATGAAACAATATTTCCAATCACTTTGGCGGACGATTTCAGTGAAACCGTCCCGGAAGCTTGTATATCACCAAGTACAACCCCCAATACGTCTACATTGCAGCAATCGATGTTGCCTTCAATCTTGGCCGTATTACCAACCACTAATCTCCCTGAAGTAATGATCTTACCTTTTATGATTCCGTCGATCCGGATATCGTTCTTTGTTTTTATATCACCTACAATAACCGTACCTTCGCACAACAAATTGACAGCATTTCCAGGATTCTCTTTACCCATAATAATCACCTTAATTTATTTCGACGCTTTTTTAATTTCAATCCTTTCCTGATGGTTGCACCAAGCGTTATTTCGAGTGTATCTGTAATCAAGCCACCTTCGATCACAGCATCTCCTCCCATAACAGTTTTACAGGCCACACATACATTACCTGTAATAGTGCCGTTGATATATAATTCATCGCAATCCACATCTCCGTCGACCTTCCCCCCTTTGTTTATGATCACCAGTTTTCCGGCATGTACATTTCCTTGAATCATACCATCCAGGTATACACTCTTATCGGTCTTCAAATTACCGTCAATTCTGGTATTTTCCAGTATCCGGTTCCCCTCATATTCAATATCAAAACGTTCCTGATTCATAAACTATAAATTCACATCGAAGATATAACAAGTAATTGAAATATAAAAGCGACTTACACGGCTTTTTTTAGCTCCCCCAAAAATTCGTTTTTTCTGTAGTTACAAGGGGTACAGGAGTTAAGTCTACACTTCGTCCGATCAACTGCCGGCATTAAAAGGTTTCAATTATAGACTTTATAAACTTCTTTGGCTATAAAAAAACCGGCTTGAAAATTCAAACCGGTTTTCCATATCCTTTTTCCAACTTTACTTCTTGGGATCGTAAGCCCATTTCAGCCAGATAGCTCCCCAGGTAAATCCCGCACCGAACGCTGCGAGAATCAGATTATCTCCCTTGTGTAACTGATTTTCCCATTCGTACAGGCACAATGGAATCGTTGCAGAAGTGGTATTTCCGTATTTCTGGATATTCACCATAACTTTAGAAGGATCGAGTCCCATACGATCGCCGGTAGCAGAGATAATACGCAGATTTGCCTGATGGGGCACCAACCATGCGATATCGTCGGCGGTCAGGTGATTTTTTTCCATAATTTCTGCTGCGGTATCGGCCATTTTCGTTACGGCATGTTTAAATACGAACTGGCCATCCTGAAAAATAAAATGTTCACGGTTAGTAACCGTTTCTATGGAAGGAGGATTCAGCGATCCACCGGCTTTCATATACAAATGGTCGCGTCCCATACCATCCGAGCGCAGGATGTGATCCATCACACCAAGCTCTTCTGCTGTCGGTTCGAGCAATACAGCTGCAGCAGCATCACCAAACAACGGACAAGTCTTACGATCCGTATAATCGGTGATCACGGACATTTTCTCACATCCGACAAATACCACTTTTTTATATCTACCACTTTCTACATACTGAGTAGCAGTAACCAAGCCAAAAAGGAATCCGGAACAACCTGCATTCAAATCAAATCCGAAAGCATTCTTCACTCCAACCATATCGGCAATAATCTGCGCATTAGCAGGGAAATGCATATCCGGTGTCACTGTGGCACAAATCAACAAATCTACTTCTTCCGGTTTGGTTCCGGTTTTCTCGAACAGATCTTTTACGGCTTGTGCACCCAGCCAGGCACTTCCTTTCGTCGGATCTTTTAAAATTCGTCTTTCTTTGATCCCTACCCGGGTCATGATCCATTCATCAGAGGTATCCACCATCTGGCTCAATTCCTCATTGTCGAGGATATAGTCGGGATAATATGCCCCTACTCCGGTTATTATGGCTCTCAGCCTATTCGTTTGCATAACTATAAATTTAAATCAGAGATTACCCCCGCACACGCAAGGGTAAGTTTCATGAATTATATAAACAACCATAGCCCCCTAGGGCTTAGGAGGCTGGCTGTGTATGATTCTAAAACAATCCTTTTCGTGTCAAGATTATGCTACTACTGCTTTCTCAATAGCCAACTTTCCTCTGTAATATCCACATTCAGGACATACTGTATGATACTGTACAGCAGCACCACAGTTAGAACACTTAGCAATAGCGGTTACCGTAATCGCATCATGCGTTCTTCTCTTATTTCTTCTCTGTTTTGAGGTTCGATGTTTCGGATGTGCCATTTCTTTATTATTTATTTAGTTATTAATTAATTTTTTCAATTCATTCCATCTCGGATCTATTGGTTTATCATCTTCTTCTATCACATATTCATGCAACACTTCCTGCATATCTTCGTCGCATTCTCCTTCGGGATGCACTACCCGCATCGGGTAATTCAACATATAAGTTTCATAAAGATACGAACTTACATCCAAATAGTCATCCTCCGGCGACAATATTATATAATCATCTTCGTTCCCTTCTTCCCGTCCGTTTTGTTTTACATACAAATTCATAACACCGGACACCGGAAGATTTACTTCTCCTAAACATCTGTCGCAGGTTGCTTTTACCATTCCTTCGATCGTTATACGTACTTCCATTAAAAGTGAACTCTTCACGATCAGGACGGTAGCTTTGACTTCTCCCCGGGTTCCTTTCGTTGCTTCAAAACAATCGAAGAATCCCTCATCCATGATGAACTCAAAAGAGTGTTTTCCCTCTCCTAATCCTCTGAATGCTATCTTATATTCTCTCAATCTATCCACAAGCCTTGACGTAAAACGGCGCAAAGATAATACAAAAACTAGAAACAAAAAACGAAAGGCTAAAAAAAAGACAGAGTTAACTAAATTAACATTGAGCTGTTCGAAAATACATTATCTATATTTCCCGCTTTCTTCCATCATACTCAGATAGCTCACATAACGGCTCTCACTGATTTCGTCTTGCTCCACAGCTTCCAACACAGCACAACCGGGTTCATGGGTATGGGTGCAATTATAAAAGCGGCATTCTCCGGACTTCGCGAATATTTCCGGGAAAAAATGCGACAACTCCTCTTTTTTCAAATCGATAATTCCAAAACTTCGTAATCCCGGAGTATCGATAATGAAACCGCCCTGTTTCAATGGAAACATTTCAGCAAAAGTGGTGGTATGCTTCCCCGAATCGTGGGCATCCGAAATTCCTGCAGTTTTCAGGTCCAAGCCAGGCTCAATGCAATTGACTAAAGAAGATTTCCCCACTCCCGACAAGCCGGAAAGCACGGTGATCTTGTCTTTCAGTAAACTCCGGATTTCATCGACGTGTTCACCGGTTTCCGCCGATACGGCATAACAAGGATACCCGATTTTACGGTAAATCACCGTCAATCCCCCTAACATTGCCTGATCTTCGGCATCATACAGATCCGTTTTATTAAAAACCAGTACGGCAGGAATATTATAAGCTTCTGCAGTTACCAAAAAACGATCGATAAATACGGTAGAAGTCACCGGATGATTAACAGTCACCACCAACAAAGCCAAATCGACATTTGCTGCAATAATATGCGACTCTTTGGACAAATTCGTCGATCTACGGATAATATAATTACGTCTCTTTCCTATTGCCGTAATAACATAGCCTTCACTTCCTTCTTCCAATTCCACCTCATCTCCGACAGCTAACGGATTGGTCGTTCGGATTCCTTCCATCCGGAATTTCCCCCGAATACGGCACTGCACCATATTCTCTTCCTCCAATCTTACCCAATACCAACTACCGGTCGATTTTACGACAATTCCTCTTTTCATCTTTTTCGTCCAAAATTATCATTTTATACCTGCAAAGCTATAAAAATAAACCTATTTTTGCGTCGACAAACGAATCAATTGTTATCGCTCTATGAAATTAGTATTTGCAACGAACAACAAGCATAAGCTGGAAGAGATCAGCCATTTATTAGAAGGCGAAGCCGAAATCGGCTCGCTTGCGGAAATCGGTTGCCAGGAGGATATCCCGGAAGATCACGACACTCTGGAAGAAAATGCCTTGCAAAAAGCCCGATACATCAAAGAACATTACGGGTACGACTGTTTTGCGGATGATACGGGGCTTGAAATCGAAGCACTGGATAAGCGTCCCGGTGTATATTCTGCCCGCTATGCCGGTCCTGCAAAAGATTCTGTCGAAAACATGAAGAAAGTACTTCGCGAAATGGAGGGGATATCCGATCGGAAAGCTTGTTTCCGTACGGTTATCGCTTTAATTCAAGGAAAAGAAGAGCACCTGTTCGAAGGAAGGGTAGACGGCAAAATATTAACCGCCCAACAAGGAGAAGCCGGTTTCGGATATGACCCGATTTTTCAACCCGAAGGGTTCGACCTCAGTTTTGCTGAAATGCCTATGGACGAAAAAAATAAAATCAGCCATCGGGGAAGAGCTATTCAGCAATTAATCGCATTTTTGAAAGAGCAACACAACAAGTGAAAACTCAAAAATGGAAATTGTTCAGGGAATCATATTAAAAACCAGCCCTTACTCGGAAACTCAGAAAATTATCCGAATCTATACGAAAGAAAAGGGGTATCTGTCCATGATATCCCCTTCTGTCGTATTCAAAAGAAAAACCAAAACTGTCCATCTCCTGCAAATCAGCGAGATCGAATTTTTCGAGAATGAAAAGAGCGATTTGCACAAACTCCGTCAAATCTCTCCGATCATCAACCTGCCCGAGTTATATTTCGATATTTTCAAGATGAATATCCTTTTGTTGTGGGGAGAAATTCTGAACCTGATTTTAAAAAATGAAGGGAAAAATGAAGAGTTGTTCGATTACCTGACCCATTCCATCGAATACCTGAACTCGACCCATAACGACATCGGAAACTTTAACCTTTATTTTCTCTATCGTCTGGCCGGTTTTATCGGTTTTCGGATCAACACTTCTTCATGGCAGGAGAATTACGTTTTCAATATCAACGACGGGAGCTTTTATCCTTCCGATCCGGCCACTCCGTATATTTCGGGACCGAATACCGCTAAAATCATTTACCAGCTATGTACTTGTCCTCTGGCCGAAATAAAAGCCATTCCTCTCAACCGGCAATCGCGCAATATTCTATTGGATGTTATCCTGCTTTTTTACAGCATCCATCTGAATATCAATTTCAATATTAAAAGTATACAGGTTATCCGGGAAGTTTTTGCCTGAACATTCCCGATATTTCCCCAACAGTCGATAGAAAAATACCCTTCGTCCATAATATTTGGTCAAATAAAAAAAAGAAATAAACTTTGAAGTTGAGAAATTGTCTTAAAGTTCAGAGTGTTGTTAAAAAAAATGTTATTTCCCCGTCTGATTGGAAAGAATATTTTAAATATTTTATAAAATGAGAATATTGCAGTACAAAGTTAACATCTTTTATTATATTTATAGTCAAGATTTGCAAGTAGAACTTTAAAAACAGGAATATGAATATCAAAATCCAAGATTTGACCAAGGTTTACCCGGATGGTCATAAGGCGTTAAACGGCTTGAACCTGAATATAGAACCCGGCATGTTCGGTTTACTGGGGCCTAACGGAGCAGGTAAAACGACGTTGATGCGGATTATGACTCTTTTGCAAAATCCCTCTTCAGGTACTATTTTTTTCGATGATTACGATATTTTGCGCGATCGTAAGGCTATTCGTTCTGTTTTAGGCTATCTACCTCAGGATTTCCGTTTTTTCGAAAAACTAAAAACCTGGGAATTTCTAGACTACGGGGCAGGACTGGCGGGAATAAAAGGCACCCGGAAAAGGTCGGAAATCGTCGATGAGATGCTGAGAAAGGTCGGTTTGTATGAAGTCAGGGACCGTTGGGCTAACCGGTTGTCGGGTGGTATGAAAAGACGTCTTGGGATTGCACAGGCGATCATCGGTAATCCGAAAGTCATCATCGTCGATGAACCGACGACAGGTCTGGACCCGGAAGAACGAATCCGGTTCAGAAATATCCTTTCGGAAGTCAGTGATAAAGATGTCATCATTATCTTATCCACTCACATTGTGGGGGATATATCCAGCACCTGCAAAAAACTGGCCTTACTGAACAAGGGAGAATTGAAATTCGAAGGTTCTCCGGACGATATGATTGAATTAGTCCGGGGGAAAGTATGGGAAATCTTCGTTACCGACCCTGAATTGCAGCAAATCAAGGAAAAATATCCGATCATTTCTACTATTCCTTCGGAAGGAGGCTGGGAGATCCAAATCGTAACCGAAAAATTGGAAGGTTTCGACGGCAAAGCCATTATCCCCAATATCGAACATGCTTACGTCTATTTTATGGACTATCTGCTAAAGGATAAAATGGAAATGTATAGCGAAAAAATCGGTGGAGACCTATTTAATTAATAATGTATTAATGTTTTGATATGAATTTAAACCATATAAATGTTATTGCCCGATACGAAGTAAAACTGGTGAAACGAAGCTGGTTGTTTCGTATTTTTGCCATACTCGCGCTGCTATTCATCTCTGCCATTATGTTGGGTTATCAAACCGGTATCGTCAACCGGATGGATAATCTTTGGCCGAGAATCGCCGTTTCTTCACTGATGCCATTCTGTAACACTTATTTTTATAATATCGCTCAATCGGTCATCGTCGTATTTCTGGCCGGCAGCTTCCTGAAAAGAGACAAAAAACTCGATACCGCCGAAGTCATCTATGTCCGGCCGATGAGTAATGCCGACTATATTGTCGGTAAGACCTGGGGTATTGTAAAGGTTTTCATTACACTGAACATTATCACCTTATTATTTACGGCTTTTTTAAACATACTGATCAATAAATCTCCGTTCGATCTGTTTCCATATCTATTCTATTTATTGACGATTTCGGTACCTTCCCTGTTGTTTGTCCTGGGTTTATCCTTTACGGCCATGTGCATCCTTAAAAATCAGGCGGTCACTTTCATCGTAATGCTGGGAATTATCGGCACTGTTTTCTTTTACCTGACCGATACGTTATATGGGGTATTCGATTTCTTCGGAGTAAATATCCCGGCCATATTTTCAGATGTCACGGGACATGCCGATCTCCGGCTTTTTTTACTCCAGCGGTTTTCTTATCTACTGGCAGGAATCGGCCTGATCAGCATGACCATCGCTCTGGTGAAACGTCTGCCTCACAAACCGTGGAAAATAGCTGTCGTATATACTTTTAGCTCACTATTTCTATTGGCAGCCTGTCTCGGAGGATTGTTATACATCCTGCATTATAATCATCAGCTCGATCTCCGCAATCAGTATATCACGACATTCGATAAATATGCCGATGCTCCCCATGTCGACCTGTTGGTAAACGATCTTTCGGTTACTCCCCGAGGGGACAGACTGGCAGGCAAAAGTACCGTCAAAGTGGTCAATAACAACACCGAGGTGCTGGACAAAATTATTTTTTACCTCAATCCGGAGTTAACGGTTACCTCTGTAGAAATGGCCGGGAAAAACCTGCTCTTCCGAAGAGATCACCAGGTTATCGAAGTAGATCAACCCATCCAGCAGCAAGAAGAGCTTACGTTGACGATCAACTATGAAGGGAAAATCAGTGAAAACATTTGTTATACCGATGTCCTGACAGAAGATTACCTGGATACTAAAGTCCCGCAGGTATTCTGGCGTTTCGGTAAACGTTATGCATGGCTGAGTAATACCTTTACCCTATTGACTCCCGAATGTATCTGGTATCCGGTAACCATCGCCCCCGTTAACCCGGGAGCTCCGTACAATGTCAGGAAGAATTTCACAGACTATACACTTACCGTTCATTATGAAGGCGACAAGACCGTTTTGTCACAAGGCAAAAGTAAGATCGACGGCCCGGCAATCACCTTTACGAACGCCACCGCCTTGCCCGGAATCAGTCTAACCATCGCCGACTATGATAAAAAGGCTTTACGGGTAGATTCCACGGATTACGAGATCTATTACTTTAAAGGCCACGATTATTTTTCAAAATACTTCGAACCCTTATCCGATACCTTGCCCGGAGTCATTCGGGAAGTAAAAAACAGCCTGGAAATAGAGAAAGACCGGGATTATCCTTTCGGAAAATTTGTCTTAGCCGAAACCCCGGTACAATTTGCCACTTATGCCCGTAACTGGAAAGGTTATACCGAATATGTCATGCCTGAAATCCTCTTCGTCCCGGAACGAGGAATTTCTCTAGGCCAGGATTTTGAGGCAGAAAGAAGACGGATGAATGAATGGGGACGGCATGGAGGCCCTATGGACGAGATGGAACAAAATATTTCCCTCTTCAATCGTTTCGTGAGCTCTTTAACCTCCGAAAACAGCCAAAATGGCTGGAATCCGGACAATAAACTGATCAATAAATCCAATATCACTCCGATGTTGTTCGGACATACGAACTACATCAGCTCTCCCGAATATCCGGTAATCGACATCGCAGTCAACAACATGATGAATACTTCTTCCGATCAGGGCTTCCGTTTCTGGGGAGGTATCATCAACGACAAACAGCGAGCCAACCTCTATCTGGAATCACATAGTTTCGAGACAGCGATCGGAGATACCGAACTGAAGCCGGAAATTTTCTATGAATTGCTGAAATTGAAAAGTGCAGCATTGAATAACTATATCACTTCCCGGATCACACAGGAAGATTTCAATCAATTCCTAAAGGCATTTTTTACTAGCCGTCAGTTCCAGAATATACCGTTCGATACACTCCGATACGAAATAGAGAAGAGGTTCGGGATTCGGTTGTCCGATTTTATCGACACCTGGTATACGGCCTCCCATACCCCGACCATCTATATCAAGGATGTGGATGCCAATCAAATTGTGTTGGATGAGTTTACCAAATACCAAATTAAATTCAAGGTCAACAATCCCTCCGACATAGATGCTATCATCAGTACGGAAGTCATGCAAGGCGGAGGAGGCGGTATGCGGCGGGGAGGCGGTATGAGTTTTGAAACGGAGAAGAAAAATTACATTATTCCGGCCGGAGAAGCCCGGGAAATCAAGATTATCAGTGACGAGCGTCCGGCCAATATTTCGATAAATACCAATATTTCACACAACCTACCGACATCGCATAATTTCAATTTTTCTAAAATCGACAATACGATCAGCGATACTACTTCGGGAATTTATCCGATAAACCCGGATGTCTTCAAGCCGAATCCGAATGAAATCATTATCGACAATGAGGATCCGGGATTCAGGACGATCGCCTCGAATAACCGGCATAAACTGAAGGATCTTTTCAAGAAAAAAGATGACGAAAAGTATAAGAATTTTATGCCCTGGTGGATGCCTTCCCAATGGACGGCCATAGCCGCCGACTATTGCTACGGTGAAACGATAAACTCTGCGGTTTATAAAAATAAAGGCAGTGGGGCCAATGCCGTAGAATGGAAAACGGAAATCCCTAAAGACGGTTACTACGAGGTGTCCATCTGGAATGCAAAAATGTCGGGCAGAATGTTTTTTATGGACAGACGCCGCGGTCGTCACAAAGAGGAACGTAATCAGACTTATACCATCCAATACGATAAAGAGAAAGAATCGGTGACACTGGACCTGGATGAAGAAACCGAAGGATGGGTTTCGATCGGGAATTTCTATCTACCTCAAGGAGAAGTCATCATCACTTTGACAGATAAAGTTTCCGGAGATTACGTCATTGCAGACGCCGTTAAATTTACAGCCACAGAAGAATAATAAACGAATAACCCGATAAACGCAGACAATATGCTTAAACAAACTTTGGTCCTCGGTCTTTTAACCCTCAGCGGGTTATATAGTGCGCATGCACAGGAAGTACTTACACTCGAAAAAGCATTGAACACGGCTTTCGAACACAGTCCTTCACTGATTCAAAGCAAACTCAGCCTCGAGCAACGTCAATTGAATCTAAAAGCTCAGGATGCTTCCCTGAAATCACAATTTTCATTGGATGTCACTCCTTTCAGGTATACCCGTAACAACCAATACGATAATTTCAACAGTAAATGGTATGCCAACGAGACCAAAATGTCATCGGCTTCATTCGGTATCACGCAACCCATAAAATGGACAGACGGAACCATCTCTCTATATAATGACTTTTCCTGGCAGGACGCTTCCAACAGGACTTCCGGTGGCAACAATACCTCCTTCAACCATAATCTGTCTTTACGTATTTCGCAGCCTTTGTTCACTTATAACAGGACAAAGATGCAGCTCAAAGAACTGGAATATGCACTCGAAAATGCCAAAATCAGTTATGCCCTCCAACAATTAAGTATCGAAAAAAACGTCACCAGCCAATTTTACGATGTATATCAAAAACAAAAGGATCTGAACATCTCCCGGGATGAATACAACAACCAGAAACAAAACTACGATATCATCAAAAATAAGGTCGAAGCCGGGCTGTTAGCCAAAGAAGAACTTTATCAGGCGGAAGTCAATCTGGCGAACAGTGAATCCACTGTATATTCGAAAGAGATCAGTTTTGAAAATGCGAAAGACAATTTCAAGCTTTTACTGGGAATGTCGCTGGATGAAGATATCGCGATACTGTTCGACAATAATATTCCGACAGTCGATGTCAATATTAACGATGCAGTTAAATACGCCCTGGATCAACGCATGGAAATCCGCCAAAAACAGATTACCCTGGAACAGGATGTATTTTCGATTATCCGGACAAAAGCAGAAAGCGAATTCAAAGGTGATTTAAGTGTCCGGGTAGGTATGGATGCCCTGGCTGGAAAAGTAAAAAATATGTACGACAAGCCCACCGACAACGAAGAGGTTGGCGTAACCCTCACCATTCCGATCTTCGATTGGGGGGCTAAAAAGGCAAAAGTAAAATCCAGCCAACTGGCTATGGAATCGGACGAAATCAGCCTCGAAGAACAGAAAAAAGAGATTGTCATCGATGTCCGCCAGATTTGCCGTAACCTGCCGACGCTGATCCGTCAAATCGAAATCAAAAAGAAAAGCATTGAAAATGCGGAACGTACCTATGAAATCAATCTGGAAAAATATCGCAACGGTAATCTGACCGGTATGGACTTACAACAGTTCCAAAACCAGTTGACTACTGCCAAACAAGATTATACGAGCGCTATTATCAGCTACAAAATCGAGCTCTTGAACCTGAAAATCCAAACCCTTTGGGATTTTGAAACCCATAAAAGTTATTTACCTGTAGATCTATTGAAATAAAATAACCCTATAAGTCCGTTAACAAGTAAAATCACGATAATCATGAATAAGAATTTTAAAATCCTGGGAGCTGTTATGTTAGGATTCATGTCGTTTTCCTGTAATAACAATCAGGGAAATAACTCTTCTGAAGCCACTACCCCAGTATGGGTCGAGGACGTACAACTCAGAAACATTGAGGAATATATTACAACAACCGGAACAGCAAAGGCAGCTAAAACGATAGAAATAAAATCGGAAACCAACGGAGCTTACTACTTACAGAAAAATCCGAAAACCGGTCGTCCTTATCAGCTGGGTGACATCGTCGAAGCCGGAGCCGTCATCATCCGTCTGGAAAATAAGGAATATGAAAACAACGTGCAGTTGGAAAGTAAGAAATTACAAATCCAGATCACCGAGAAGGAATGGGAAGGTCAGAAAATCCTGCTCGAGAAAGGCGGAGCAACCGAAAAAGACGTAAACAACGCTGAAAACTCTTATATCAATGCGAAGTTAGCCTTGGAAAACGGTTATATCACTTTAGAAAAACTGAGTATCAAAGCTCCGTTCAAAGGAGTTATCGTCAATCTTCCCTACTATACTCCGGGGGTAGAAGTCGCTTCCGGTAGTGTGATGGTCGGCCTGATGGATTATAGTAAAATGTATGTAGAAACCCAATTCCCTGAAAACACATTGACCAAACTGAGAATCGGACAGCAAGTACATATCACCAATTACAATATCAAATCGGATACTTTAAGAGGCATACTGACTCAGTTATCTCCGGCCATCAACGAAGAAACCCGTACCTTCTCGGGGTATATCGAAATCGATAACCCGGATTTAAAACTTCGTCCGGGTATGTTCGCCAAAGCAGATATCGTCACAGTACGGAAAGACTCTGTCATCTCTATTCCCAAAGATATCATTAAAAACCGCCGGGGAGGTAAATTAGTATATACGGTCGACAGAAACAGTGCCGAAGAAAAAGTCATCCATACCGGTATCAGTGACGATAAATACATCGAAGTAGAAAAAGGACTCAAAGCCGGGGACAAGATCGTCGTGAAAGGTTACGAATGGTTACGTAACCGGAGCAAAGTAAAAGTGATGAAGTAACTGTATTCACGACAGTCTGAAAAATTCTTTGTCGGTAAACGTCCAAATTGGTAAACGATTAAATTATGGGAATTACAAAATTTGCAGTAAAATACCCGGTCAGTGTATTAATGATCACACTGGGGGTATGTCTGCTAGGAATCATATCATACAATAAATTGGGAACAGATTTATTTCCCGATTTAAAAAATCCGGCTTTATATATCGATTTGCAAGCCGGTGAGCGTCCACCTGAAGAGATCGAAAAACAGTTTGTAGAAAAAATAGAAGCTATGGCAGCACGCCAGGAAGGTGTGAAAGACGTCAGTAGCAGCAGTAAGGTAGGAGGAGCCACGATTACGGTGGAATACGACTGGGATCAGGATATGGATGCCGCCTTTTTGGATTTGCAACGCAGCATGTCTCAAATCGCTCAGGACGAAGAAATCACTTCCCTGAATGTTTCCCGCTACGATGCCAATGCCACGCCGGTCATGATCATTTCCATGAGCCATAAAGAAATCAAGGATATGAACGAACTCCGGAAAATAGCAGAAAACTATATGCGGAGCGAACTGGTCAGACTGGAAGGTGTGGCCGATATCCGACTCAACGGCCAGGAAAATGCTTTTGTGGAGGTCAAAACCGACTCTTATATGCTGGAAGCCTTCAACCTGACTGCCGAAACGATCGCGTCGAAAATAGAAAGTATGAACCGGAATGTTTCTGGAGGTACCATTGTAAACGACGACATCCAATATACGGTAAAAGGGGTGAATTTATTAAAAGACCTGGAAGACATCGGGAATATTATCGTTGCTTTCAAAACCCCCGGTAGTACCGACAGCGAGTCGGGGAACAGCTCTACCGTGAAAGCTCCGGTATACCTGAAAGATGTTGCCAAAATCGAATTAAAAAATAAAGATCCTGAAAATCTGGTGCGCTACAATGCCGAACGTAGTCTGAGTATCAGCGTCTACAAAGAGAATAAATACAATACGGTGAAGGCAGTTGAAAATATCACTGCCAAACTGGAAGAATTGCAGAAAAGTATGCCCGGTTACGAATTTCACGTCATCAGTAACCAGGGAGATTTTATCGGAGCTTCGATCGGGGAGGTCAAGGATTCTGCCGTTATGGGTATTTTATTGGCCATGCTGGTATTGTACGTTTTCCTGCGCCGCATCAATACAACCTTGATCGTCAGTGTTTCTATTCCGGTGTCCATCATCGCTACGTTCAATTTGATGTACTTCAACGGATTGACGATCAATATCATGACACTGGGGGGATTAGCCCTGGGAGCCGGCATGTTGATCGATAATGCCATTGTTGTCATGGAGAATATTTTCCGGAATCTGGAAAACGGCCTTTCCCCCAAGGAAGCGGCTATCAAAGGAGCTTCGGAAGTTTCAGGGGCTATCACGTCTTCAACCCTCACGACCATAGTGGTATTCTTACCTATCGTTTACATCCAGGGAGCTGCCGGAGAACTTTTTAAAGAACAGGCCTGGACCGTTTCGTTCTCTCTATTGTCTTCTCTTTTTGTTGCGGTATTGTTAATCCCGATGTTAGCTTCACAATATGTGAAAGCACCTGCCAAAAATCAGGCTTCTTTAAAAATCAAAGGATACGGTCAGTTTGTCGGTAAACTTTTGAAACACCGGTACGCTGTCGTCCTGGCCGCGTTAGTGGTCATGATCGGAAGTTACCTGCTGCTCCCGTTGATCGATAAAGAATTTATGCCTAAAGCAGATTCCCGGGAATTTTCGACTTACATCACTCTGGAGCCGGGAACCCGTCTGCAAAGCACGGATAATGCGGCCGCTACCATCGAAAATATGATTATAGAGTTGGCAGGAGACGATCTGGAATGGATTTTTACTCAGGTTGGACCTTCGACAACAACCGAAAGCCAAACGACTAGCGGGAAACTCGAAGGCGAAAATCAGGCAGAGGTAAAAGTCAAATTGAAAAACAAAGCCAAAGCCGATGCAGATTATATTATCAGTAATCTGAGTCATAATTACACGATTCCCGAGGGCGTGGAAATATCGTTCGAAAAGGAACAATCTGCCTTACAAAGCATCCTCGGAACGGAAGGAGCTCCTGTAATTATCGAGATTAAAGGGGAGGAACTGGAAATGATCGACGAACTCAGCACGGAGGTGAAGGAGAAAATAGCCTCTATCCCCGGACTCTACGATATCAAAACTTCTATGGAACAAGGAGCTCCGGAAGTCAACATCTCTATCGACCGGTTGAAAAGCGGGATTTACGGGGTAGATATCGCTTCGGTGGCCAGTCAGATAAAAGAAAAGCTGAACGGGAAGACGGCCAGCAATTTCGAATCCGAAGGTGAACCGATCGATATCGAAATCAAAGTACCGGAAGTATCGCTCGATGAATTGCAAAATGTTGAAATCGTACAAGGAGAAAAGAAATATCGTCTGGGTGAGATTGCAGAGGTTTCGATTACGACAGCTCCGAAAGAAATCAACCGTAGCAACCAAAACCGGATCGGTAAAGTCACCGCAATGCTCGAAAAGGGCTATACATTAGGCAGTGTCACTCCGGAAATCAAAGCACAGTTGAAAGATATCCAATTCCCTGCTAAATATTCAGCACAAATTACCGGAGAAGAAGAGAAACGGGCCGAATCGTTTCAAGGTTTGTCCTTTGCTCTGATACTATCTATCGTATTGGTATATATGGTGATGGCTTCTCAATTCGAATCCTTGCGTCATCCGTTTACCATCTTGCTGACGATCCCGTTGGCCGGAGTAGGCTGTATTTACGCATTTTTGCTAGCCGGAGCCTCTTTGAATATGATGGCTTTTATCGGTATCATCATGCTGGCAGGTATAGCCGTCAACAACTCCATCTTACTGGTAGATGCAGCCAACAGGCTCAAGGCAGAAGGATTCGCTCTGACAGAGGCCATAAAAGGAGCTGCCCAACAGCGTATCCGCCCGATCATCATGACCAGTCTGACTACTATCCTGGCTTTATTGCCGATGTGTTTCGGATTCGGAGAGGGTGCTTCACTGCGATCCCCTATGGCTTTGGCGGTGATCGGCGGTCTGTTCACTTCTACCCTGATGACATTAGTAGTGATCCCGTGTGTTTACTACATTTTTGACAAAAAAGTCAAAAACGTAGAGAAGATTTGAAAGGCATTTTCGAGCTTTTGACATTTTTGATTCTAAATAAGAAAAAATGAACAAACTAATAAATCGTAAAGTACTGATTTCGATGATCTTCATCGGTTTGACCATGATGGGGTTGTTTTCGTACAGGTACTTACTGATGGAATTATATCCGGATGCGGAGTTCCCCTCCCTGAATGTAACTATTTCCACCAAGACCGAGCTGGATCCGAAGTACATCGAGAGTCAGGCAGCTATTCCGGTAGAAGGCGTAATCAGCGGCTTGGAAGGCGTCGAGGATATAACGACATTGATTTCCAATAGGAACGCCCGTATCACTGTTTCCTTTACCAAAAATACAAATGTCAAATATGCTTACCTGAAGCTGGAAGAAAAAATCAAAGCGATCACCAAAAGTATTCCGGAAGACTTCACCATCCAGGTCAATAAAGCCGGTAGCGGAATGGCCAGTGATCAGTTTATGACTCTACAGATTCTGGGAGACGACGATGTCGATTATGTCCGGAATATCACCGATATCGACATTGCTCCCATCCTTGAAAGTACGGATGGAATAGCCTCGGTCACGGTCATGGGCGGACGTCAGAAGAGCATCGAAATCCTTCTCGACGATGAAAAATGCAAAGCGCTCAATATCACCGCATCACAAGTCAGCTCACTGATCGGCAAGAATATGTCTGAAAAGACCTTCGCCGGTTCGGTATTTCAGGATAACAAACGTTTTTTTGTCAACGTTACGGCAGAATATCTCGCGACAGAAGACCTGGGAAACATCGTTGTATCCGAAGGTCCGGTATTGTTGAAAGACATCGCCGACATCAATTTCGGCATTAAAGAAGAAGAATCCTATTCGCGGGTGAATGGGAAAGAAGTTATCACCTGTGTTATTTCCAAATCTCCGCTGGTCAATATCATCGATCTTTCACAGCGGGTACGGGAAGAAATCGCCCAGTTGAATGAAGAACTGGCTACCAAAGGAGTTTCTATCAAAGTCGATACGGACACAGCCGAAACGATGAGTGAAAACATCAACACCATCATCAATCTGGGTTTGACCGGAGCGATTCTGGCTATTTTCATTCTCTACCTGTTTTTGCGAAACTTCAAGATCGTCACTTTCATTGCCGTGGCAATCCCCATTTCGGTATTCTCTGCTTTTTATTTCTTTTACTTTTTCGGTATCAGTATCAATACACTGACTTTAACGGGTATAGCCCTCGCTGTGGGCATGTTGTTGGATAATTCGGTCGTCGTCATGGAGAATATCTTCCGGTTGCGTGCGATCGGAGTCAATAGTCAGGAAGCAGCGGTAAGGGGCACTCAGGAGGTGGCCAAAGCGGTTATCGCCGCCACTCTGACTACGATCACTGTATTTCTTCCTTTCCTGTTTTCAGACGATTTTATCCTGAAGCTGATCGGTGAACATATCGGCGTGTCGATCATCACGACTCTTATCCTGTCGTTGGCCGTGGCTTTGCTACTGATTCCTATGGCCGTCAATCAATTCATGAAAGGCCAGGGCGACCGGGTAAATTTCAGTACATTATCGATTCATAGCCGGCCGGTACAGATTTATATCGCTTTACTGAAAATGTGCCTGCGCAAACCGGCAGCAGTCGTATTTACTGCGATATTGGTATTGATCGTCACGGTAGCTTTATCTTTGACACTGACCATGAATACGTTAAAAGAAATCGAAGCCGATACGTTCAATGTCTATATGACTTTCCCCAATGGGAATACCCTCAACCGGACAGACGAAACGATAAAAGCTTATGAAGAACGCTTGAACGATATCCAGGAAATCGAACAATACAGTACAAAGATCTATTCCACGGATGCCAGTGTCACCATCAAACTAAAAGAGGACTTCGAAAAGATCAACAAAAAAACACTGAACGAACTCAAGAGTACGATTCTATCCCTCTCCGATGGGTTAAGAGTCAGCGATATCAGCCTCGAAGCTATCGAGAGCAGCGAGAACTTCCGGGGTGGTGGCAGTTCACTCATGGGAGGTGCCGACCAACTGATGAAAAAAATGGGTATGGGTACCCAAACGGAAAAAATTGTCATCAAGGGCCAGGATTTCGAAAAAATGGCTAACCTGGCCGAGTTGCTCAAATTCCAATTGGAAGAATTGGACAATATCAGCTATTCATCGGTCAGCTCATCCCGGGGAAAACCCGAAGCCAGGATCATGTTCGACCAATATCTGATGGGAATCAATGATGTAACTCCGAATAATGTCGTCACCGAGCTCAATAATTTCGCCCCCCAAAATACGACTTCGATCAAATACAAAGCGGGAGATCAGGAGTACGATATCATCATCAAAGACAAACGGCTAGCCGAGAAAAAAGAAGAAGAAAACCAGGATCCGGTACGTACGCTGGAAGACTTGCGCAATATGCAAGTCACCAACACGAATAATTCCCTTACCGAATTACGTAGCTTCAGTAATATCAACCTTACCCGGGGACAAGGAAACATAAACCGGGTCAACCAGGATAAAGAAATCACGGTGAACTACCGGTTCAATTCCGATGTAAACGAATCGAAGAATATTCTGGAAGCCGCAAGGACAGAGATAGACGAACTGGTGCAGAATACCGATATTCCTACCGGCATCGCTGTCGAGGTGGTACATGAAGAGGACGAAACCAGAGAATTCACTTTTCTGATTCTGGCTGCTTTTGTGATCATTTACATGATCCTGGCGTCTGTTTTCGAATCACTTACAGCCCCGATCGTATTGATGTTCGCTATTCCCCTGGCTGCCATCGGTTCCTTACTGGCCTTATTGTTTACCAGCAATTCGTTGATGAATGCCAATGTATTGATCGGTGTCATTATCCTGATCGGTATCGTCGTCAACAACAGTATCATCCTGATCGACTACACTTCGCAATTGCGGCGACAGGGTAACCGTAAACCGCGAGCCCTCATCATCGCCGGAATCTCGAGGGTACGTCCTATCCTGATCACAGCCATCACCACCATCGTGGCCATGTTCCCGTTAGCCATGGGACAAGGAGAATTTGTATCAGGACTCGGAGCTCCTTTCGCCATCACGGTGATCGGAGGATTGACCATGAGTACATTATTGACCCTGGTGATTATCCCCACCCTATATTCCGGTTTGGAAGAAGCACTTCATCGGCTGCGTACCCAGAGTTTAACCCTGAAGATTATTCAACTCACCCTTTTGATCCTGGCAGTCATCGGTATAGTGATGATAACCGACTCGCTGATATGGCAATTGGGTTACTTTGTCGGAGCCATTATACTGATACCGGCAGCCACCTGGTTTATGGAGACTAGTCTGCGTCAGGCCAACAGCCGGATTATCCCTCCGGATCAGGAAATCCATATTTCAATCCGTAATCTGGTGAAGATCTACGGCCGTCCCAATGAATTTCAACGGGAATGGCAATCCGGCCAACGTGTACGGGAACGGCTGGGATTAAAGGAAGAATACCGGCAATGGTCGGATTTAAAACCTTTGGTATGGATGTTACCTATCACCGGCTTCCTGATTTATTTCACCTATTTCTATCAAACATTGACCTTCTGGGCCATCATTTCTGCCGTCTGCACCTGGATGTTGCTGACAAAATTGATTGCCATCGGAGGTGAATATTTTAAAGCTCATAAAATCAAAAGCTTGAGCTGGTGTATACGGGTATGCGGAATCTTCATTTATTACTTTTCGCCCTTGTTTACGCTCATATGGGCTTCTATAAAATTCTCGGATTCCGGCATGGCTATTTTACTCGGTCTCCTTTGGTATGTCGCTATAGTTGCCCGCTATTTATCGGACCGGATCCATAAATACAATATCAACATCGATATGATCGACGGTCGGTTCAGGGAATTGAAAAAAGGAGTATATAAGATCGCCACAAAAATTCCGATGATCGGATATAAGAAAAAACCGTTCAAAGCCTTGAACGCCGTCTCAATGGAGATCCATACCGGTATGTTCGGTTTGTTAGGACCTAACGGTGCAGGTAAAACCACCCTTATGCGTATCATCTGCGGCATATTCGAGCAGAGCTATGGAAAAATATTCATCAATGGCATCGATACCCAGAAAAAACGGGAAGAATTGCAGGGATTGATCGGTTATCTGCCTCAGGAATTCGGTACTTACGAAAACCTGACCTCCTGGGAGTTTTTGGAATATCAGGCTCTCCTGAAAGGAATTTATAATCCCAAAACCCGGAGCAAACGGATCACAGAAGTGCTCGAAGCGGTTCATATGTATGAAAACAAAGATAAAAAGATCGGAGGTTTCTCAGGAGGTATGAAACAACGGATCGGAATTGCACAGACTTTGCTGAACCTGCCCCGCATTCTGGTTGTCGATGAACCGACTGCCGGATTGGACCCCCGGGAAAGAATCCGTTTCAGAAATCTTTTGGTAGAATTGTCGCGCAACCGGATCGTTATTTTCTCTACCCACATTATCGAGGATATCGCCAGTTCCTGTAACCAGGTGGGTGTTATCAACAAAGGGTCGTTGAAATATCACGGAACTCCTTCCGAAATGGTGGAAATTGCTAAAGATGTGACATGGACTTTCGAAATTCCGGCCCGGGAATTTGTAAAATTGCCTTCCGACCTGTTATTGGTACATCATATCCGGAACGGAGAGAATATCAAAGTCAGGTGTCTGTCGGAGACCCAACCGGTTCCCAATGCCGTACATACTTCTCCTCTACTGGAAGACTCGTATCTGTGGTTGTTGAGGAATGTAAAATTAGCTAATCATGAAAATATCATCACTCAATAGACTTGTAAAGCCATGAAATATTACATCACTCCTATAGCAAAACTCGCCCGGTATAATATAAAGATTATCTTCGGCAATAAGTTTATGTATTTTATTCTCAGTGCCGTCGGTTTTTATATCCTGACGGTGGGGTTAAATCTTATTTCGGATTCGGAGATTACGATGGCTACCGGATACAGTATGTTATTAGTGCCTTCTATCCTAGCGATCTTCTATCCGACCTGTTTCGGTATACAGAACGACCAGGATGCCAAAATCATAGAAATCATTTTCGGTATTCCGAACTATCGGTATAAAATCTGGCTATTCCGGCTTTTGATCGCCTATATGATTTGTTTTATCATCACTTTGCTTTTAGCTGCCGTCACCGACTGGCTGGTTGTAGAGGTACCTCCCCTGCAACTCGCTTTGCAAAGTATGGTACCTGCGCTTTTCATCGGTTTACTGTGTTTTATGCTCAGTACACTCATCCGGAATGGCAACGGTACGGCAGTAATGATTATCATTATCGGTTTATTACTGTTCGCATCGAGTAAAATTCTGGACGTCAGCAAATGGAATGTATTTTTGAATCCCTTTGACGTCCCCTTGGATAAAAATCCGCAAATTTTTTATAACACCCTGTTCGACAACCGATTGATTATCTTACTCTCTTCCTTCATATTCTTATTGGTAGGACTTTACAAGACACAAAACCGGGAGAAATTTATTTAATTTTCTCCCGGCAGGTTAAGCCCAACCATCTCCGATGTATACCGATAGGAGCTGGTGGACTCAAATCGTCCTTTTCAATTTCTCATTGATTCTGGAGCGGACTTTAATCATGGCATTCTTTTTCTTAATCCATTCGACAAGCCGTTCCATATCGCCTGCATTTTGAAATTCCAGAATCTTCTCGTCAGCCTCGCGGCAAAGGATTTCTACCCGGCGCATCTTATAATTATCTACAATTTTAGGCAATAGTTCGTCGAGCATCATCTCTTCGGTCCGCATCGAGGAATCTTTCAGGGTCCAAAGTTTACTCAATTCATAGGGTTCGCTCAGAATATCCGCGACAAGTTCACAAATCGACACATCCGGGTTGCCGATAAAATACTTAGAAGGGATAAATCCGGGATTCCGATAATTCTTCCGGTATTCATTCTGAATTTCTCTCAAACGGGGATTCAACATTTCCAGTTCGTCCTCAGCCAGTTCGTGAATGATATATTCCCCGACAGTAACCGAATAAGGCATCCCGTCACGCTCTTCTTCGTAAAGCTCCTGTCCTCCGAAGAGCAACAAATAACGCACCAACACCATTTCTTCGGTGTCGCAAGGCGTCACCTGAACAGTCTTGGCCGGAGTCAGAGTCACCCGAGGGGGCTGTTGAGTGGGCGATTTATAGGGCAAAGGGGTCGGATCGCCGACTTTTTCTTTCCGGATACGGGCGATCTCATTGTAAAGGAGCTTTTCTTCCACCTTCATTTGGTTCGCAGTCTCCTGAACATATACCGAACGGGTGATCGTATCGGGAATCAACGAAATACTCCTGACGATATCTGTAATCAACTTCGCTCTTTCTATCGGATCACTACCCGCTTGTGTCAACAATAATTTTGTCTTGAAATGAATAAAATCCGTTTCATGCCCGGAGATATACTCCAACACTTCTTCGGCAGTATGCGCCTGCGCATAGGAATCGGGGTCCTCGCCGTCGGGCAAGGACACGACACGGACATTCAATCCCTCTTCGAGTACCAGGTCGATCCCGCGTAGAGACGCTTTTATTCCCGCAGCATCACCGTCATAGATGATCGTTACATTCGGGGTCAAACGGCGGATCAGACGGATTTGTTCGATCGTCAGAGAAGTACCCGAAGAAGCCACGGTATTTTCTATCCCCTTTTGGTGAAAAGAGATCACATCGAGATATCCCTCTACCAAATAACAACGATTGTGCTGTACAATACTTTTCTTGGCAAAATAGATCCCGTACAGCGTACGGCTCTTGTGGTAAATCTCAGACTCCGGAGAGTTGAGGTATTTGGCACTTTTCTTATCGTTGGTCATAATCCGGCCACCGAAAGCAATGATCTTACCGGCCAAATCACGAATCGGGAACATCACCCTGGCACGGAAACGATCGAACAGTCCGCGTTCCGATTCTATGGTCAGTCCCGTTTTTACCAAAAACTCTTTTTTATATCCTTTTTCTAAAGCTGCTTTCGTGAAACCGTCCCAAGCTTCGGGACAATACCCCAGACCGAATTTCTCGATCGTCCGATCATCCAATCCCCGACGACGAAAATACCCCAACCCCACCGATTTCCCTTCATCGGTATGCAACAATTGCTGTACGAAAAATTCTTCGGCATAATTGGTCACGATCAGCATACTTTCCCGCTCGCTCTTCTCTTGCTTTTCGTGTTCCGAAAGCTCTTTTTCTTCGATGATAATATTATATTTAGCCGCCAGCCAACGCAGAGCCTCGACATAAGACAATTGTTCGTGTTCCATAATGAAATTCACCGCATTCCCGCCTTTCCCGCATCCGAAGCATTTATAAATACCCTTCGACGGAGAGACCGTAAAAGAACCTGTTTTTTCATTATGAAAAGGACAACAGCCCACATAATTCACCCCTCTCTTCTTCAGACTTACAAAGTCGGAAATCACTTCGTAAATATCTGCAGCATCGAAAATCTTCTGTATCGTCGCTTGATCAATCATAGTACAAAGGTAAGAGGTAAAAAGGAAAAAGATAAAAGGTAAAAGGTAAAAAGTAAAAGGTTTTTCTATTTATTATATTTCACAGTATTTTAACTACATTACAATCACGCTTTGGCACAATATTTGTACTTTTGCGTCCCATGGAAACGATATATATTCAAAACGTTTTCATGTGCAAATTTAATTTTATCATGACAGAAAGCGAATTTAATCGGGCAAGAGAAGAACTATTAGAAAATATTTCTGAGTTATTTTTAAAATATGGCTTAAGAAGTACTTCAATGGACGATATCTGTTCGCATCTCAAGATCTCGAAAAAAACTTTATACCAATATTTCAGTAATAAAGACGATCTTGTCGAACAGATCATGATGCACCGTAGAAATAATTACCGTACACAGAAGGATATCGAAGAACTGAAACAACATAATTCTGTAGAGATCATGTTGACGATCAGAGACCATATCATCCGGAGCTTCAACAGCAGGATGCCGGCGAATTTATTCGATTTAAAGAAATACCATCCGGATGTTTATCAACGAGTAAATAACAAAGATCAGATTTTTATCCAAAATTTATTTAACGAAGTGATCGACAAAGGGATACGGGATGGTTATTTCCGGTCTGATATCAATCGTGAGATCCAGGTCTACCTGTTTGTAAAGCAAATGTCTCTCATCGGTGAGCCGGAAATGATCAGTGAATTGAAATATCCGATTTCTACGATCGTCTCTACGATTGTAGAAAATATTATCCGCAGTTTCGCGACTCCCCAAGGGATGCATGAATTGGAACATTTACTTTATAATAAACCTCATGAAAAAACAACTAAGCCATGAAAAAGAACAGATCTAACTTTCCCAGGAGAGCTATGCTGTTTAGCTGAATTTCGGGATATAAACGTGTATAATCAAAATCAAAAATCTAATAATTAAAGAGAATGAAAAGAGGAGTATTAATCATTTTTGTTGCGATTCTCATTCCGTGTTTGCTGCAAGCCCAGACCACACCGAATGATCCCCAGCGTCTGACGCTAGAACAAGCGGTAAATTTTGCCGTAGAGCACAACAAAGAACTACAGGCATCCCAAATGAATATCGAATTGAGAAATAAAATGGTGACAGAAGCCATTTCTCAAGGTTTGCCTCAAATCAACGGCGATCTGAACTATAGCACCAATTTCAGATATAAGATGAGTTTCCCTGGATCGGAATCGTCTACCGTACTGAAAGACCAGTCGAGCGTCGGGGTTACCGTTAACCAACTGCTATTCAGTGGTGAATGGATATTGGGAATACAAACCAGTAAGATTGCTAAACTGATTGCTTCTCAGCAAGTGGATGTAACCGAATTGGATATTAAAGAAACGGTTTATAATTCGTATTATACCATCCTGGTGAGCGAACGCCTGATGGAAATCGTAAAGCAGAACCTGGAAAATATGAGCCAGATACAGCGTCATACCGAAAATATGCTGGCAGCAGGTACTGCCGAGCCGACAGACGTCGATCAGATCCGCATCACTGTCGGACAGTTGAAAAACAGCCTTCTGGCTATGCAACGGACAGTAGACGTAAACTATAATTTACTGCGCCTGCAACTGGGTTTACAAGCCGGGACTCCGATCACCCTGGCCGATCAACTGGATAATTTTCTGGAAGTCGGTAATTTCCTGAAACTGGCCGGCCAGGAATTCGATATCAACCAGAATGCCCAATACAAACTGATGGAGACCCAGGAGGAATTACAAAAGAAAATGGTAGGATTGAAAAAATGGGCTTATTCACCGACGATCTCTGCAAACTACGGTTACACCTATAAAATCCTGAAACCTAGCTTGGATTTCAGTCCGAAACATTCAGCTACCATTACGATGAGTATTCCTATTTTTTCAGGTCTGCAACGTAAAGCGCAGCTCGATCAGGAGAAAATCACGCTGGAACAAACCACGCTGAACAAGAGTTTATTGGCGGATCAATTGAACTTACAGGAAGAGCAATATAAATTCGCCCTGAAAAATGCTTTGGAAGATTATAACCTGCAAAGTGAGAATATTCAGGTTGCCCGGAAAGTGCTGGAAAATTACCAGTATAAATACAATGCCGGAGCCGTATCCAGTTTAGATCTGACCCAGGCCAACAATAATTACCTGACCGCAGAAAACAACTATACTTCGGCTTGTTTAACATTATTACAGGCACAAACTCAACTGGAGAAACTGTATAACGAGCTAAAATAATCAGGAGTGAATAGTCGGAAAGCGATCTTTTAGCTCTGTAATTGAAAAAGAAACAAATTAAATATTGAAAACAATGATAAAGAACGTAATTTTATCTACCCTCGCGATTGCTGTATTAGCCGGTTGTTCAGGAAAGAAAGATTCTGACAAAGATACCAGCGTAGTTGAAGCTATCCCGGTGAAAGTTCAAAAACTGGAAAAAGAAAACATTGCCCGTACCCTGGACTACACAGCAAATTTACAGGCAGACGAGCAAGTGTATTATGCACCTGCAGCTACCGGACGTATTGAAAAAATCTATGTAGAAGTTGGGGACCGGATTAAAAAAGGACAATTATTAGTCGAAATGGACCGGACGAATCTGCAACAAGCCGAAGTCCAGTTAAAAAATCTGGAAACCGAATACAACCGGGCTAAAATGCTGAATGAAACTCAGAGTATCAGTAAGCAAGCCTACGATGCTGCAGTGACCCAATATGAGGTAGCTAAATCGAACGTAGACTTCCTGAAAGAAAATACCCGGATGTTGGCTCCTTTCAACGGAGTAGTGACCGGAAAATATTTCGAAAACGGAGAAGTATATACAGGAGCTGCTTTCGGTGGTGCTTCCAAACCATCGATCATTGCAATTGAAAAAATCAATCCCCTGAAAGCCTACGTAAATCTTTCGGAACAATATTTCTTATCGGTAAAGAAAGGCACGAAAGTAGAATTGAAAAGTAGCCTTTACCCCGACCGGATATTCGAAGGACAGGTAAGTATCGTTTATCCGACGATCGATCCGGCTTCGAGAACTTTCACCGTTGAAGTGAAGATTCCGAACGATGACGAAGCATTACGTCCCGGTATGTACGGAACCATCAATTTCTTTATCGGAAATACCGAAACCGTTGTTGTTCCTGCTATCGCTGTGTTGAAACTTCAGGGTGCGAATGACCGCTACGTATTCATCAACAAAGACGGTAAAGCCAAAAGAGTATCCGTGAATTTAGGGAAGCGTTTTGAAGATAAGATCGAATTGATCAGCGACGAAATCCAGGAAGGAGACGAATTGATCGTTGTCGGTCAGGGACGTGTTATCGACGGTTCACCCATTACTATCACTCAATAAGATAAATACATCAAATAAATAGTAAGAATATGAGTATATACAATACAGCGGTCAACAAGCCTATTTCCACATTAATGGTATTTATCGCCATTATGGTATTAGGTGTTGCCTCTTATATACAGTTACCGGTGGATCAGTACCCCAAGATGGACCCGCCCTACCTCACTGTGATGGCAACTTATCCGGGAGCGAATGCCTCGGATATTGAGGAGAATGTAACCAAAATCCTGGAGGATCAATTGAACTCAGTAGACAATCTGAAAGAGATGACTTCTACGTCTTATGACAACTTAGGGGTAATCTCTCTGGAATTCGAATGGGAAGCCAACCTGGACGAAGCATCCAACGACGTACGTGACGCTGTCGATAAAGCAATGCAAAATTTGCCGGACGATATCGACCGACCGACCATTATGCGTTTCAACACGTCTATGATGCCGATCCTGATTTATGCCGTCACGGCCGACCAATCTTATCCCGGTATAGACAAGATTCTGGATGACAAACTGATCACCCGTTTGAACCGGGTAGACGGTGTAGCTTCTGTGATCGTTGCCGGAGCACCGGAACGTGTGGTTTATGTCGATTTAGACCCGAATAAACTGGATGCTTACAACCTGACTCTCGAACAGATCGGTAACAAAATCCTGGCAGAAAATAAGGATGTTTCTTCCGGTAATGTGAAGATGGGACAAATGGACTACGCCTTACGTGTAGAAGGAGAATTCGAAGAAAGCGACCAGATCAAAAATATCGTACTCGGTACCCAAAACAACAAAACGATCTACCTTCACGACGTTGCTGTAGTACGGGATACGATCAAAGACATCACCCTGGAACAAACGATCAACCGGGGACGCGGCGGTGTATTATTGATCACGAAACAGACCGATGCCAACGCTGTAGCCGTAGCTAAAGAAGCGAAAAAGCAGCTGGAACTGGCGATGAAAGAATTACCTTCGGACATCAAGTTCCAGATTATTTCGGATAACTCGGATTTTATCGTGAAATCTATCAACAACCTACAGGAAACGTTGATGTATGCTTTGATCTTTGTGGTATTGGTCGTATTCCTGTTCTTAGGACGATGGAGAGCGACCTTTATCATTGCTCTGACCATCCCGATCTCACTGATTGTCGCCTTCATCTATTTGTTTGCAACGGGTGAGTCTCTGAACGTAATTTCACTGTCCTCCCTCTCTATTGCAATCGGTATGGTGGTAGACGATGCCATCGTAGTGTTGGAAAACGTAACGAAACATATCGACCGGGGAAGCCGGCCACGTGAAGCAGCCAAATACGGAACGAATGAAGTATGGTTGTCTGTAATCGTCACCACACTGGTAACCGTAGCTGTGTTCTTCCCGCTGACCCTGGTAACCGGAATGACCGGAATCTTGTTCAAACAGTTGGGATGGATCGTTTGTATCACCGTATGTACCTCGACACTGACGGCTATTTCTCTGACTCCTATGCTTTGTTCACAATTAATGCGGATACAGGAAAAGACCAGTAACAGCAAGTTCAGCTTTTACAATTTCGTATCCCGGCAATTGGATAGGCTGGATTCAGGTTATGAAAGACTGATCCGTTGGGTACTGCATCATAAAACATTCGTCATTTGTTTCATGACTGCCATCTTCCTGGGGTCTTGCAGCCTTACGCGTTTTATCAAAACCGACTTTATGCCGCAGAACGACCAGAGCAATATGACTGTATATGCAAAAATGCAATCCGGTCAACGGGTAGAAGAGACGAAAAGAGTCGCTTTACAGATCGACTCAATGATCCGGGCAGATATACCGGAAATTACGATCATCAACTTGTCGTACGGTAGTGAAGAAGAAGCTTCCTTCGCTTCTATGATGAACAGTACCGGTAACAATATCCTGAATATGCGTTTACGTACCGTAGATATTAAAGACCGTGAACGGAGTATTTTCGTCATTGCCGACCAGGTTCGTTCTATCTTGAAGAGTTTCCCGGATGTACTGCAATATACAGTCAGTACCTCATCCAGCGGTGGTTCTATGGGTAGCAACTCTGTCGATATCGAAATTATGGGTCACGATTTCAACACAACCACCCGTTTGGCTCAGGATATCGCAGTGAAAGCCCGTCAGATCCCGGGAGCCGAAGATATCAAAATCAGCCGGGACGACGATAAAGCCGAACTCCAGATTGCTTTAGATCAGGATAAACTGGCTCGTCATGGTTTGACCACTTCAGAAGTCGGTTCTTATGTCCGTAACCGGATCTACGGTTTCCGTAACAGTAAATTCAAAGAAGACGGAGAAGAATACGACATCATCGTCCGCCTGGATGAGAAATACCGTTCTTCTCTGACGGAGATCGAAAATATCCTGATCATAGACGGCCACGGCGAAAAAATACGTCTGAAAGAATTAGGTGAAATCAAAGAGTACTTCTCACCGCCAAATATCGAGCGTAAAAGTAAACAGCGTATCCTGAAAGTGTCTATCACTCCGGCAGCTGGCGTAGCTTTAGGAGATATCGCACAGGCATCACAACAGATTATCGACAATCTGGAAGATGTACCTCAGGATGTCAGTCTTTACATCGGTGGTAACTACGAAGACCAGCAGGAATCCTTCAGTTCTTTGATCTGGCTGTTACTGTTGTCCCTGATGTTGGTATACATTGTGATGGCCGCTCAGTTCGAATCTTTCAAGATGCCGTTCATTATCATGTTGGCCATTCCGTTTGCATTCACAGGAGTAATTCTGGCCCTGTTGCTCACGAACACCACCTTGAGTATCGTGGCTGCCTTAGGTGCTATTATGTTGGTCGGTATCGTGACGAAGAACGGTATTGTGTTGATCGACTTTATCAACCTGATGCGTGAAAGAGGTATTCGCTTGTACGATGCTATTGCACAAGCTTGTCGTTCCCGTCTGCGTCCGGTATTGATGACCTCTTTGACTACGATTCTGGGTATGGTACCGATGGCGATCAGTGCAGGTGAAGGTTCCGAAACCTGGCGGCCAATGGGTATCGCAGTAATCGGTGGTATGGTTTTCTCCACCATCATTACGATGATCATCGTCCCGGCCGTATACGCTGCTATGGACAAAAGCGGTAGCCGTGACAAGAAAAAGGCACTGGCCAAAGAATTTAAATTTATGAAAGACTTCGATCCTGAAAAAGATCTACCCAAAAAGTAATCGATAATGCAGATTTACAGTTTCAGACCGATATTAAAGTCTGAAATTGTAAATCAAAAATCAAAATCAAATATGAAGAAAGCAGTATTCATAACATACAACCAAGCCCTGACAGAGCGAGTAGCTTTTCTCCTCGATCAATTACAGATCAAAGGATTTACGCAATGGCCTCTGGTTAACGGAGCAGGAACAGAAACCGGAGAACCTCGTATGGGATCTCATACCTGGCCGGAAATGAACTCCGCCACCATTACCATCGTCGAAGAAGAAATGGTGCCCCTGATTCTGAAATACGTCAAAGCGTTGGATGAAGTAAACAAAGAAAACGGTATCCGGGCTTTTGTCTGGGATATTACCGATATGTATTAATCCGAAAACTCAATAGGGTCTGCGCAAAGCAACTGCACAGACCCTATTCAAAAATTCTCTTCCTTAACCACAACCGACAATCTGCCTAAGTGGCAGTAAAATAGTTTCAACTTTCTTTCAGCGGTTTAAAGCCGCGTCCCAGAATTTCTTTCGAATCGATTACGTTGATAAAAGCTTCGGGGTCGATTTCTGCAATCCGATGCCGTAAAATCATCATTTCACGGCGTGTGAGGATAGTGTAGATCATATTGCGGCTTTCTCCCCGATACATACCGACAGCCGGCAATAAGGTTGCTCCCCGGTTGATATCCTTGATAATGACATCCTTCACCGGATCTAACTTATCAGTGACAATCATCAGGGTCTTATGTACAGCAGCACCGTCGATTACCAGATCGATCACTTTTCCTTCGATAAATACGATAATCCAGGAATACATCGGTAAACGCCAGTCACCGAAAGCAACAACCGTCGACAACGTAATGGTACAGTCGACAATAATCACCAAAGTTCCAAGCGATATGTGGGTATATTTATTCAAAATCATAGAAATGATATCGGATCCTCCGGAAGTTGCCCGTGCCTTAAAGATCATACCGATCCCGATACCATAAACAATTCCTCCGAAAATAGCGGACAACAACTGTTCGTTCAGTAACGTACGATCCGTAATACCGGGCTCCAACAAGGCATCATAGCCGTATAAATAGTGGATGAGACGCATAAATGCCGGAATAGCGAACGTACAGATAATGGTTTTTACCCCGAACATACCTCCCAAAAAGTAAATTCCCAACAAGAGTAAAGGAACGTCCATACACAGGGCTGCAATTTCAGTCTCCCACCCCCACAAATGGTGAAATACCATAGACAATCCGTAAGTTCCTCCGGGAGCAAACCCATAAGGCTCAGCAAACATCACCGCCCCCAGGGCAAAAACAAAACATCCGCCCAACAACCAGGCATAGGTTATAAAAAAATCTTTAGAGAGAAATTTCTCTTTCGTAACAAATCCCATATTGACTTTAGATTTATGATTTTGATTTATGATTTAACGCCGCCAAAATTACGAATTGTTTTCGGCATTTTCTTGGCATAAAATATTTTCAACATGTTTTGTTTATATCTGTATATCAATCTATTAAACAACAAGACACAGGCATATTTATACAAGAAAGAGCATATTTATACAAAAACAGGAAATCGCATTGAAAACGATTGAAGCCCTATACGGCAATAACAGGATAAGGTGAGTAATCGTAAAGTTGTATTTTCCCTTTCAAGAGGGATTCAGGAACATCGATCAGCCGTTGATTGCTACTTCCCCTGAAAAGCAAATCGGTATCCCGCAAATGCTGATTAAAACGTCCATCTACCAAAACATCGATATAAGGCAAGATTTGTGCCAACCGGGCAGACCGGCACACCTCTTCGTAGCGATAACCGGTATAACACCAAATATTCTTTTTGCTTTTGTTTTTAATCAACTTAGCCAATTCAGTAAATGCTTCAACTTGCTCCAAAGGGTCTCCCCCACTAAAAGTAATATTTGAAAAAGGATCGGTCAGCAAGCGTTCGGCCACCTCTTCTACTCCGACCGCATGCCCATGCTCACGTTCCCAGGATTGGGGATTATGACAACCGGGGCAATGATGCCGGCATCCTGCCGCATAGAGAGAGGTCCGGAATCCCGGACCATCTACCACGGTATCTTCGATAATATCCAATAAAAACAGGTTCATCGCTAAACTAATTATGTCTGACCCGATCATTCAATTCAGCCAGTTTCGCCTGATTCCAGCGATTTGTCGTACCGACCAGATATCCGGTAATCCGTTGCAGGCGATCGATATGATGTCCTCCGCAATTGGGGCATTCTTCCAAACCGTCGGTCGCGTCTTCATGTCCACAATCCATACAGCGGTTACGGTTGTGATTGACAGAACAATACCCCATATTATAGCGGTCCATCATGTCTACCACCGACATAATCGCATCCGGATTGTGGGTTGCATCTCCATCGATCTCTACATAGAAGATATGCCCTCCGCGGGTCAGATCATGGTAAGGAGCTTCTATTTCTGCTTTATGCCGGGCACTGCATCGATAATAGACAGGCACATGATTCGAGTTCGTGTAATATTCCCGGTCGGTCACTCCCGGGATGATTCCGAAACTCTTTTTATCCTTCTGAGTGAATCTCCCGCTCAATCCTTCGGCAGGAGTAGCCAATACACTATAATTGTGCTGCCAGCGCTCCGAAAATTCATTCGCTTTATCCCGGAAACGGGTTATAATTCGGATCCCTAACTGCTGTGCAGCCGGATCTTCTGCATGGTGCTTACCTGTCAACGCGACCAAACATTCGGCCAAACCGATAAAACCGATCCCCAGTGTCCCTTGATTTATAACACTCTCTATCGTATCTTCAGGTTTCAACTTCTCCGCTCCTACCCACAGAGAACTCATTAAGAGAGGGAATTGCTTTGCCCGGGCAGTTTTCTGAAACTCAAACCGACGATGTAATTGCAAAGCCGTCAACTCAAGGAGTTCGTCCAATTTCGAGAAAAATGTCCGGATTCTTTCTTCCCGTTCGGAAATATCCATACATTCGATAGCCAGACGTACAATGTTTATCGTCGAGAAAGAAAGATTTCCCCTACCGATGGAAGTCTTCTCTCCGAAGCGGTTTTCAAAAACCCGGGTCCGGCATCCCATGGTAGCCGTCTCATAGCGAAAACGCTCCGGATCGTCGGCTTTCCACAATTCATGCCGGTTAAAAGTAGCGTCCAGGTTGATGAAGTTGGGAAAAAAACGCCGGGCACTGACTTTACAAGCAAAAACATATAAGTCGTAATTGGGATCCTGAGGTAAATAATTCACGCCCCGTTTCTTTTTCCAGATCTGAATCGGAAAGATAGCCGTACCTCCGCTTCCCACTCCCCGATAGGTAGAGGTCAGCATTTCCCGAATAATACAACGGCCTTCGGCAGAAGTATCCGTACCGTAATTGACAGAACTGAAAACAACCTGATTGCCTCCCCGGCTATGAATGGTATTCATATTATGGATAAAAGCCTCCATAGACTGATGTACACGACTTACCGTCCGGTTGATCGCATGTTGTAAAACCCGCTCATCCCCGCTCAAACCGTCCAGCTCAATCCGGACATAATCTTTGATGGGAAAATGGTACAGGTGTTTGTAATCTTCGCCGGTAATCTCTTCCAATACTTTCACCTCTTCGATAAAACTATTCCGCACATAAGGTGCCAGATAAAAATCAAAAGCCGGAATCGCCTGTCCGCCATGCATTTCATTCTGAGCCGTCTCGAGCGAAATGCAACCGAGGATGCTAGCCGTCTCGATCCGTTTTGCCGGACGGGATTCACCATGACCGACATAGAATCCGTTTTTCAGGATCTTATCCAAGGGATGCTGTACGCAGGTGAGACTTTTGGTCGGATAATAATCTTTATCGTGTATGTGCAGATATCCTTGCCGAACGGCATTTTTTACTTCTTCTACCAACAAATAATCGTCGACAAACGGCTTTGTCGTTTCACTGGAAAATTTCATCATCATCCCGGCAGGCGTATCCGCATTCATATTGGCATTTTCCCGGGTCACCTCATTCGATTTCGTCTCTATGATTTCCAAAAAGATATCCCGGGTTTTCGCTTTACGGGCCACACTACGCTGATTCCGGTAAGCAATATATAATTGAGCCACATCTTTACGGCGGCTCTTCATCAATTCGATTTCCACACAGTTTTGAATATCTTCGACACTCATCTGCTCCTGTCCCCGGCAAGCGATACGATCGGCAATTTCATGTGCCAATTGCATATCTTCTCCTTTATCGGTATGCAGCATCGCTCTTCTCACTGCAGCAACGATTTTCTCCTCATTAAAGCCAACTACACGGCCATCTCTTTTCAATACAGTCTGAATCATTATTTTACTTTTTAATCATAAACCGATAACTCATAAGGCAAGGAGAGGACAAAAAAAAGACAAGCGAATCCTTCTTTCCGGCCTTTCCTCGAAAGCCTCAGAAAACAATAATTACGGCAGGTCTTCTGACTTACTCCCGGTTTAAACAACCTTCCCGCCAATAACGGCAGTGGTTCTTCTCGGGTTTAAACCGCTCTACGGAGCTTACAGCAGCGGGACTGTCCGGGATTCTCACCCGATTCCCTTTTCATCTCATCCCTACGCTAGGATAAGAACCGAAATCAAGACAAAAATAGAAAGTTTTTTACGAAGAGAAAAATATTTTCAGAAACTTTTCTGACATTTTTTCAAAGTAACAGATTATCAAAGTTTTCCAATACAAATCTTTTAATCTAGAATCCGGCACATTCAAACTATTGATAATCAACACATAACTACAAAACAAAATTCAAATCATCAAGCAATCAAACATTTAAAAGTTTTCCAAAATAAAAATCCAAAAATTAATCGAGTTAATATTTTTCAGCATTGATATTTTATTCTTCGTCTTTTACTTTTGATTTTTCATTTTGTAGATATTCCACCCAAATTCGGGCTGCTTCTTCCACTGTTTTGAGACAAGGACGTTTTTTATAATATTCGGGTGTCCGGGCTTCAGGCACCGGATCGAACCCGATTCTTGGGGGAGTCACCCCCAACAATTCACCGCAGATCAACGAACCGTTACGCTTCACAAATTTCTCTGCCAATTGTTGTACCAGTCTATAATTCGCTTCTTTCCCTTCCCTATCTTTTCCCTCTACACAACCTGTTTCGAGGCCTGCCAATATAAACATTCCGCAAGCAGCACCGCAAGTCATTCTCATCCGACCGATCCCTCCACCGAACGAAGCCGACATCCGTAATGCCTGTTCGAAAGTATAACCATACTCGTCTGCAAAAGCAGCACATACCGACTGTGAACAATTGTAGCCTTGCCGGAATAATTCGACGGCACGCTGTACCCGGTCTTCCATCATCCTATTTTTTAATGTCCGGCAAAAGTAACGAAAGACCGTGAGAATAGGAAATCTATTTCTTCTATTGCGTAATAATATTCCCTTGCAAATCTATATCCAAAGCCATATCGAGTCCCGGTTGTTGTTTAGGGGTCAAAACAAAATGATACCGATCTCCCTGAGGGAATTGCCGATAGTCGACGCTCCGTACGGTATAGTTTTCATAAGCGGTACTATTCAGGACTTCTTTCACCACCGCAGGGACTTCGGAAAACAATACCGGCCATTCTGTATACTGCCAGTTCATCGAGCGATCGAAATAGATTTGTTTAGCTTCGTTGCCGTCCAGCATATTCGCCTGATATGCCCCGTCGGACCATTTCCCGACTTCAGTCAGTAAAGCCTGCCTATAATTTTGAGTAACAAAAGTAAGAATCGTCTGAGGAATATCGTTTCCACTATAATCTTCAACGACTGCCCGGTGCAGATAAGCTTCGGCATCAGCCCAAATCGTCACCTCATTCGCCCCGTTCTCCAATTCCACCGCATACCAATCGGGATAATTTTTCCGTTCGAGCACTTCTGTAGCCGCATCCGGCGTCCATAAAGTAGGAGGATAATCAATGCTATTGGCAATAAAATCTTTTATCGCAGCAGGAACCGAGGTATAAGTGACCGCATATTCTGCCTGCAACCAGATCCCGGAGGTATTGAACCAGGCTTCATATTCACGTCCGTTCAAGGTAAAGTCGGCCTCCCGGAAAACTCCTTTAGATTCCCATTCTACACCGGTAGCACCCGGATATTTAGCCTGAAAAGCCAATTCTACCGCTTTCCCCGGCCTATCGTCATCTTTATCCGAAGCATCGTCCCGGCAAGCAACGAACATACCCGAACCCAAAAATCCAAGTAATACAACTATTAATCTCGTTTTCATATTCTTTCGTTTTTTCTATTCCTTACGAAAAAAGAAAGAAAATGTTCGAGCTTATAAAATCCGATTCGAATACATGTCTTCGAAGTTAGAAAACTTTCCGTTTATTTTCTGTGCTTCTTCTCCTTCGGGATTCAGTTCGAGTGCTTTTTTCAAATCTTCGACAGAACCGTTTTTATCTCCTTTCATCAGTTTTGCCCGTCCCCGTTCACTGTAAGCACGCGCAAATTCCGGTTTCAATTCTATCGCTTCATCGAATAGTTCGATGGCCTTATCCGGTTGTTCACGGGCAATATAAAGCGTTCCCAGTTGCAGATACGCTTGTTCGTTAAAAGGATTCAGCCCGGTCACCACTTCATAATCCTGCTCTGCAGCCTGATCGTCACCCAAAGCTTCATGCAGACGCCCCCGGATCAAAAAAGCGTTTTCTTCTTCGGGCATCAAACCGATCACCTTTTCGATATCCTGTAATCCATCTTTATAATCCCGAGTAGACAGCATCATCTCTGCCCTCAGCAACAATGCTTCGGCAAAATCCTCCTTTATCGTAATCGCCTGAGACAAAGAGACGATCGTTCCCAATACATCGCCAGCAGCTTTTTTAGCCTTCGCAGCCAGATAATAAGCCGAAGCATTGGTTGCATCCAAAGCAATTACCCGGTTACAATCGGCAATGGCCGCTTCATATTTTTCAGCCATAAAATTCAGGTTGGCCCTCATTAACAAGACAGGAATATTATCAGGCTCGATATCGACCAAACGTCCTGCCGTTTCTATCGCTTCTTCCATCCGATCTTCGCGGTTATAGGCCCCGACCAAATGTTCGAGTACTTCCACATCCTCTTTCAATTTCAATGCTTCATTGAAACAACGGATAGCATAAGTATTCTTACCGATCTTCAATGCTTTGATACCATCGTATTTCAATACATCGAAATTGCGGTTCAATTTAGTCTCTTCGGATTCATCTGTTTCTCCGAAGAATAAAGATTTCAGAAAATTAGCCATATCGATTCAGCGTTTAATCACCATTTCATCGACAAAATTAAGCATTTTTATATTTCCTGCCAGCAAAAATAGATTTAATGACAGGGTTCCTTTTGACAAGGTTGTCCGGGCAGCTCCAATTCTAAAGTAGCATGTCCGATGCCGGCCTTCTGTAACCGGCATTTTAGTTCACTTTTTATCTGTTCCATTTCTACCATATCTGCAACGACGATATGCGCAGTCAGAGCAATTTCTGTCGTACTCAACCCCCAGATATGCATGTGATGGAAACTATCCACCCCGGGAGTAGTTGAAATAATCTGCCCGATCCGGTCATAGCTGATTCCCTGAGGCACCCCGTCCAACGACAAACGAAGACTATCGCGCAATAATCCCCAGGTGGAATAGACGATAAAAAGAGCGATCAGTATGCCGGTCAACGGGTCCATCATATACCAGCCGGTATGCTGAATAACAATTCCCGAGACAACTACCCCGACAGAAACCAATGCGTCGGCAGCCATATGCAAATAGGCCCCTTTTACATTCAGATCTTTTTCTTTGTCTTTCACAAACAATCAGGCAGTCAGCGCATTGACCAACACTCCGACTCCGGCTACCCACGCCACGGCATCTCCATCTACCGGACGAGGATGGAATAATTTATCTATACTCTCCCCCAAAATAAATCCGACAGCGACCAACAAAATAACTGCATTCAGCAGAGAAACCAGAATCGTACTTTTCTTATAACCGTAAGTATATCTCAAAGTCGGACTCACTTTAGCCAGACGAAAAGCCAGCATGGCCAATACCAAACTGAACACATCTCCCAGATTATGCCCGGCATCCGAAATCAATCCCAATGAATTATACCAAAAACCGGCAATAAATTCGGCAACGACAAATCCGGCATTTAAAACAATACCTATGACAAAAGCTTTATTCAGCGAAGTAATCCCAAGGGATCGGTGGTCATGATGGTCGTGTGACATATTTTTCGATTTAAATTTGTTTCTTCAAGCCGCCTTTTTCCGATGCAAAAGGCGGGTCATCATAAAAGATTGTTTATAAAATATAAACAAGGGCAGCGAAACTCCGATGACCAAAGCAAACAGTACGAATAAAGCCGTCAAGCCATTCCGGAAAATTTCTACGATCAACTGTTGCAACACCAGCGGGTCGTCATTTTTCATAAAACGAATCAGAGCTAAAATTGTTTTATAAGCATACATACCCGGAATCATAGGCAAGAGAGAAGGGAAAGAGAATACCTCGGCCGGACAATGAATCAATTTGGCGAACCACATGCTTCCCATCCCAATCGTAAAAGCAGCGATCAGGGTAGAAGAAGTAAGATCCAAAGGAGTCTGATGGAGAAGGTAGTAGCGACAAGCATGCCCAACCGCTGCCAATAAAGCTGCTATAAAGACCGCTTTTTTCGGAGGATTCGAAATCACAGCAAAACCGATAGCGGCAATTGCAGCTAAAAAACCGTCGAACAAGACCGACAACCCAAATTCAGTATTCATATTTATCATTTCTAAATTACAACACTTCTTTTCCCAGGATCAGCAAAGTCATCGACAACCCTAAGGCAATACATATAATCAAGATAGCGGCATTGATCGCCCTGGAAAAACCGATCAGGACATGCCCTTCCAGGATATCCAGGATAGAATTGATTAAAGGAACTCCGGGGATTAAAAAAAGTACACTCGTACCTAAAGCGACATCCTGAGTGGTACCCCAATCAGAATACACACCGAGCGCCGCAACCAGAGAAGCCACAAATGAACAAACAATAAATATCAACATATGATTGACCTTACGGACCGTCAATTCCTGCCTGACAAAAAAACCGGTCAAAGTAGCCATCCACACTAATCCCATAGCGATCCAGTCTCCACCGAACAAACGGCAAAAAGCAGCATTGGCAAAAGCCACCAAAATCAACACTACCCAACGCGACATACGGGGTTGCGTCGTAATTACGGCATAACGTTTTTTCAATTCGTCCAAAGGCAAATCATGATCATAGGCTTCCCAACTCAACGAGCTCAAATCGGATATCGTCCTGAAATTCAATGCCAAAGCCGGGATACGCCTTACATAAGTGCGCCGGATAGAATAATCGTCGGCATGTTTTACGGTCATGGTTATATTACGCTGAAAAATAGTCATATCCACCCCATAACCGAACGACTCGGCAATGCGATTTACATTCCTTACTACCCGCGAAGTATGGCTCCCCACACCCATCAAAGTCGTAGCGAAATCAAGTAAAAAATTAGAAAGTTCCTGAATATCGGTATCAGCGTTCGTCATAAGGGAAGAATTAAATTTTGGAATGGCAAAATTAGAAAAACCCCCTTGTTTATGCAACCCGGAATCCGAACAATACATCCGATTGTAGCAAAATCGTAATCTGTTTGAAACAATTTTCGGGTAATCTTGCTGCAAATAAAATTCACATTTACTGTTATGAAAATAAAGTTTTTTTATGGTTTGATCCTCATTCTCACTTCGCTGTCCCTCGGGGCAGAACCGGCCGAATCTTCTCTTCCGCGTCCCAAATTAGTAGTAGGCATCGTAGTCGACCAAATGCGCTGGGATTACCTCTACCGTTATTACGACCGTTATGGAGACCGTGGATTCAAACGCTTGCTGAAAGAAGGGTTTACATGTGAAAACACTCAATTGAATTATTTACCGGCTTTCACAGCCGTCGGGCATACCTGCATTTACACCGGTTCTGTTCCCTCGGTGACCGGTATTGCAGCCAATGATTTCTATATTGAAAAGGAAAAGAAAAAGTTATACTGTACAGCCGATCCGACAGTCGAATGTGTCGGTAGCGACTCACAAGCCGGCCGGATGTCACCCCGGAATTTATGGGTAACGACAATCACCGACGAATTACGTCTGGGTACAAATTTCCATTCTAAAGTTATCGGGATCGCTCTCAAAGACCGGGCCGCTATTCTACCGGCAGGACACACGGCAAATGCCGCTTACTGGTTCGACTACGATTCCGGCAAATGGATTACAAGTAGTTATTACACCGATAAATTACCCCGCTGGGTCGAAGATTTCAATGCCCGGGACCGAGCCTCCCAACTATTGCAACAAGACTGGAATACGTTGTATCCTATCGGGACATATAAACAAAGTACAAAAGACGATACTCCTTATGAAGCCCCATTCATAAAAGGAGAAAAACCTGTTTTTCCTATTCCGACTTCCAAATTATTGAAGACAAATGGATATAGTATGATCCGCCAAACTCCTTACGGAAATACCTTCACTTTGGAAATGGCGAAAACAGCTGTCGAAAAAGAGGAAATGGGCCAGCGTGAAGAAACCGATTTTCTTGCTGTCAGTCTTTCGGCTACAGATTATATCGGTCATCAATTCGGTACGAATGCCATCGAGACCGAAGACACCTATCTCCGGTTAGATCAGGATCTCGGTCTGTTCTTTGAGTTTCTCGACGAGAAAATCGGCCGGGATCATTATACCGTTTTTCTGACAGCCGATCATGCAGCAGCCCATAATGTCGGCTTTTTACAATCCCACCGGATCCCTTCCGACAGCTGGTTATATCAAAAGGTCTTACATCGGTTGGACAGTACCTTGAACAATCGTTTCGCCGTTCAAGGCCTGGTTTATAGCCTGGATAACTATCAGGTCCATCTGGACCGTCAGCTTATTTCCCGGTTCAGGCTAGCGTATGAAACCGTAAAGTCGGCCGTCCTGGATTATCTAAACAATCTGGAAGGCATAGCCTATGCCGTAGATATGGAAAAAGTCGCAATTTCTACACTCCCTACAGGTATCAGAGAAAAAATCATCAACGGATATTGCCGGGAACGCAGCGGAGCAATACAAATCATCGTCAAACCAGGCTGGTATGAAAGCGGGACGCCTACCCCGCAGGGAACTACTCACGGGACATGGCATTCTTATGACACTCATGTTCCCCTGCTTTTCATGGGTTGGGGAATCCGGCAAGGAGCAACCCGGCGCCTTGTCGGGCTGACAGACATAGCCCCGACTATAGCAGCATTATTGCACATACAAGCCCCTAATGGTTGTATAGGCCAACCCATTCCGGAAATATTAAAATAATAAAAAAACTTGGATTAGCATTTCATTTTTTTGTTATCTTTGTTCCATACTGGTTTTCTTGTTATCATCCGGTACAAGAAATAAAAGGGAATCGGGTGAAAATCCCGGACAGTCCCGCTGCTGTAAGCTTCATAACCAGATCCGGACAATACTCCTGCCACTGTCTGCAATATGTACGACGGGAAGGCGTCCGGAGAGAAGCAAGTCAGAAGACCTGCCAGTAACAGCAAACGTCTTTACTCTCGAGGATTTAGAGTGGGACACCTGCACATATATATTTACTGTACTGTTAAAAACACCGGAGATAAAAATGGTGTATGCGGAAGTATTGTATGATGTGGCCACAATACGAAAGATACAGGGTTTTTATTTGAAGGATCCGCCAGTCGCATCCTGCCGGTGTTTTTTTTTATGTCTTTTCGGAGCGGAGCTTTTCTGGCAAAAAAAGTCACAGGCCGGCTTTACCTGTGACTTTCGCAACTATTAATCAATAAAACGTGACAAAATTCTGATGACACAAAGATAGGCCGGCTAAATAGACCCGGAAATCCCCGATTCTAGGTATTCCGCCTGTTTTGGTATCCCTATATTAAGGTAAATCGTTATTTTGGGGCTTTCTGAAGGAGAATTCACACCCACAATATTGCTGATTATAAAAACCATTTTCGGCCAAAAGTATCTTACGGCGTTCGCTTAAACCACCTTTACGCCAGTTCTTTTCCCAAAATTCCAGACCTTCAAAGCGAGCCGCAGCCCATTTCCCGGCTTCGGTGATTTGTTGAAGGCTCTTCCATCGCGAAGAGGCCAGTGTAGTAGTAAACAAACGAAAGCCTCTTTCATCAGCCAATTTTGCCGTGGCCAGCAACCGTATTTTGAAACACTGCAGACATCGCTTTCCCCGTTCGGGTTCATCCTCCAAGCCCGCCACGTCACTCAACCAGGCTGTATGATCATAATCCCCGTCGATAATCTCCAAACCTAATTTTTGTGCATAACGACTGCATTCGGATTTCCGGATTTCGTATTCTTCCTGTGGAAAGATATTGGGGTTGAAATAATACAAAGTCGGACGGATATCCTGAGCTAGCATCCATTCGACGATAGCAGCCGAACAAGGGGCACAACAACTATGCAACAATACATTTTCCATTTTGATCTATCTTTGTCGTCTTTTGTTTTTATATAAGCCATGTCTGATCACTGTACGTCCGGGATGTATCAGATAGGTCAAATCGAGTAAAGGAACATAAGTCCATCCGGATTTTTCATTTATCCTGATATAGGGAATTTTACAAACAGCTGAGAGCCCGAAGTGCCTTGACACATAATAAGTAAGACGCAAATTTCCTTCTACAGCATATGCTTTTGTGAAATCAACACTATAAAAAAGGCCGTTTAAACTATAATGAAACCGGTGTCCCCAATAAGAATCAAACTGCAATCCTCCATAATAAAGCACTTTACCGTCGAGCAACTGAGTATGATACAAGGTGTGGGCATAATCGAACGGCATTACTTCGTTATTCCCGAACCCGACATAACCCTCTATGCCCGCATGCAGGGTCAGTATTTTTTCGGCCGAAGGATCGGGACATCCCCATACTTGCGGATTCAATAACCAGGAAAACAATATTTCATGCCGCATAGCCATCCCCTGGGCCACCTGTACCGAATCCGGAACCAGTTCTTTAAAACCGGTCGACTGCAATATCTTCAAACCGGGATAAGAATAATACAACGTATGTGCTGTAGCCCAGGCAAAACGCCTGTTCCCCCACCAACGGTGTTTCAACCCGATATTAGGTAAAAAAGGTTCCTCAGCTATCCGAAAAAGGATTTCCGTACGTTTTGAGAAACCGATCCGTGTGGGATTAAAAAGACTGATTTCTGCTGCATCCGAAGCGACAATACCTGCTGTCCCGGTATGCCAGGCAGAGATTTCCGGAAAACCTTTACTCTTTGAAGGTAATCGGCGGGGATCCCACCGCAACTCGGTATCTTTCTGCCGGAGAGAATTTTCTTTCTTTTCTATCTGTTTTTCTGTTCTCTTCTGTTCTTTACTTTTTGCAGGAAGCACCCGTTGTGCATAAACACCTGAAGAGATTGTCCCCCATAATAATAGACAAAACAGGATTTTCATTTTACGGAATAATAATTCAGGATCAAAGGCAAAGCCGGCTGAGGCACATAAGGTGAAATATCCTGCCCTTCTCCGAGCATCTCCCGGATTTCCGTCGAAGAAACATCGGCAAGAGGTGCGTCTATCAGAAATAGATTTTCCCACATCGAAGCGGATACCCCCTCTCCTTTACGAGGATAAACCAATATACGGTAATTTTCCACAATTTCTTTAGCATTCCGCCATTTATGAAAATCTCTCAGGTTATCCTCTCCGATGATCAAAGCAAACTCTTCCTCCGGCCATTTTTTTTTCAACAGCTGCAAAGTGGCATAAGTGTAGGAAGGCTTAGGCAAACCGAACTCGACATCACATGCCTGCATCCTTTCATCCCCACGGATCGCAGCTTTCACAATTTCCAATCTTTTTTGCTCATCCAATAAAGAACGATCGCTTTTCAACGGATTATGAGGCGAAACGACAAACCAAATCCGCTGACAATATCCTTTGTACAACAAATACTGTGCGATCTTCAGATGACCATTGTGAATCGGGTTAAAAGACCCGAAGAATAAGCCTGTCATTCCTTTCACTTTAATCTAACTTCAACACAGCCAGGAAAGCTTTTTGAGGAACTTCGACATTTCCGATCTGTTTCATCCGCTTCTTTCCTTTTTTCTGCTTTTCCAGCAATTTTCTTTTCCGGGAAATATCCCCCCCATAACATTTGGCCGTCACGTCTTTACGCACTGCTTTGATTGTCTCCCGGGCGATGACTTTAGCTCCGATCGCTGCCTGTACGGCGATATCGAACTGTTGACGCGGTATCAGTTCTTTGAGCTTCTCACAAATGCGACGCCCGAAACCATAGGCATTATCGAAATGAATCAATGCCGACAGTGCATCGACGGACTCTCCGTTTAATAAAATATCCAGTTTCACCAGATTTGCCCGCCGATATCCGATCTGATAATAATCGAACGAAGCATATCCTTTCGTTATACTTTTCAATTTATCGTAAAAATCGAACACAATCTCTCCTAAGGGCATTTCATAGGTGATCTCTATCCGGTTACCGGTATGATATTGCTGGTTGATCAAAATCCCCCGTTTCCCAAGACACAAGGTCATAATCGGACCGATATAATCGGCCGGAGTAATAATCTGGGCACGGATAAACGGTTCCTCTATAAAATCCAACGTGCTGGCAGAAGGCATATCCGAAGGATTGTGCATCTCATAGACCTCGCCTTTGGTGGTATGAGCGATATACATCACATTCGGAACCGTGGTAATCACATTCATATCGAATTCCCGGTCCAGACGTTCCTGAACGATCTCCATATGGAGCATTCCCAAAAATCCGCAACGGAAACCGAATCCCAAGGCTGCCGAAGATTCAGGTTCGAAAGTCAGCGATGCATCGTTCAATTGCAATTTCTCTATCGAAGCCCTCAAATCTTCGTAATCTTCCGAATCAATAGGATAAATCCCGGCAAATACCATGGGTTTCACTTCTTCGAAACCATCGATGGCAACATCACAAGGTTCGTCGACATGAGTGATCGTATCTCCGACTTTTACCTCGGAGGAAGTTTTGATACCTGAAATAATATATCCCACATCACCGGTCTCGAGCACTTGCCGTGGCTCGGGTTTTAAACGGAGTACACCGATCTCGTCGGCTGTATATTCTTTCCCGGTGTTAACGAATTTCACCACATCTCCGGTGCGCAAACTCCCGTTTACAATACGGCAATAAGTAATGATTCCCCGGAAAGAATTGAATTCGGAGTCGAAGATCAAAGCCTGTAAGGGCTGATTCGGAAAACCTTCGGGATGCGGTACCCGCTCGACAATCGCCTGCAAAATTTGCTCTACCCCCAACCCGGTCTTTCCACTGGCCTCGATAATATCCTCGCGTTTACATCCGATCAATTCCACAATCTGATCTTTCACCTCTTCCGGCATAGCATTCGGCATGTCCATCTTATTCAATACAGGAATAATTTCGAGGTTGTTCTCTACGGCCAGGTAAAGATTGGAAATCGTCTGAGCCTGTATTCCCTGAGTAGCATCGACGATCAGTAAAGCTCCTTCACATGCTGCAATAGAACGCGATACTTCATACGAAAAATCGACATGTCCCGGAGTATCGATCAGATTCAAAACGTATTTCTTCCCTTCAAAATGATAATCCATCTGAATGGCATGGCTCTTGATCGTGATCCCACGCTCCCTTTCGAGGTCCATATCATCGAGTACCTGTGCCTGTAAATCTTTACCGGTTACCGTCCCGGTATATTCCAACAAACGATCGGCCAATGTACTCTTCCCGTGATCAATATGCGCTATAATACAGAAATTGCGGATGTTTTCCATGAATCAATTCTTGATTTATGATTTTGCTATCTTTTCTCTTTTATTATTTTGGGGTGTAAAGATACGAAGAAAAATGAAATAATCTGCAATAAGAATATTTACAAACAAATCGTTATTTTTGCAGAAGAATCAAAAATCAATATTATGGTAAAATCAATGACCGGTTTCGGAAAAATCACCATCGAAAACGGAAATAGGAAAGTCGTGATCGAAATTAAAAGTCTGAATTCAAAAACCCTGGACTTGAATCTGAAGATGCCTAATCTTTACAAAGAAAAAGAAATGGAAATCCGGAATATAGTAAAAGAACAATTAGACCGGGGGAAAGTAGAAATGTGTATCTACTTTGACAATACAGAAAGCGATAAGGATGTGACCATTAATAAGCCTGTAGTAACTCAATACTTCAATCAATTACTAGACATCGCCAACGAATTGGGCATCGAAGCCGACAAAAACAAGATTCTCCAAACCGTCATGCGTTTCCCCGATACCTTGCAAATCAAATCGGAAGAGTTGGAAGATACCGAATGGGAGGCTTTGGAAGCTGGAATAAAAAAAGCTTTGGAAGAAATCAACAAATTCAGAATCCAGGAAGGAAAAGCTTTAATCAAAGATATATGTCACCGCATCGAACTTATTCAGGAACTGTCTGCTCAGGTACCTCAATTTGAAGTAAAACGTGTAGAAGTCATCCGTCAGAAATTACAGGAAAAAATCAATGAATGGACGGATATTCAAAATATCGATGAAAACCGGCTGGAACAGGAAATTATCTACTACCTGGAAAAATTGGATATCACAGAAGAGAAAGTCAGGTTGGCCAATCACTGTAAATACTTTTTGGAAACGATCGAACATGAAGATGCTCCGGGCCGGAAAATCGGTTTTATCGCTCAGGAAATCGGTCGGGAGATCAACACCATGGGCTCTAAAGCCAACGACCACGACATCCAGAAACTCGTCGTAAAAATGAAAGACGAACTGGAAAAGATAAAAGAGCAAAGTTTGAATGTCCTATAAGTTTTTAAAGTCCGTAAAGTTTATAAGATTTTTAAAGTTCATGGACCCTGCAGGCGCTTGGTGTTAAACATAATAAGGATAAATCATGAAGATTGAACGTTTTGAAGATAGTCTGGCGTGGCAAAAGGCAAAAGAGTTGTGTATAGAAATCTATTTGCTATTCGATAAAAGCCATGATTTCGGTTTTAAAGACCAAATCGAAAGAGCAACTGCTTTGATTATGAATAACATCACCGAAGGCTATGAACGAAAATCAAACGTCGAACTCAGATACCGAAACAATACCTAAAATGTTATCGAACTTTATAAAAAAACTTTGATCCCACTTTACAAACTTTATAAACCTTATAAACTATCATCGTATGGGAAAAGTAATTATTTTTTCAGCACCGAGTGGAGCGGGTAAGAGTACAATTGTAAATTACTTATTGGAAAAGGGGTTAGGGTTGGAATTTTCTATTTCAGCAACCTGCCGGGCTCCCCGGGGAAAAGAAATACATGGTAAAGAGTATTATTTCTTTACAGCAGATGAATTCAGGAAACGAATTGAAAATAAAGAATTTTTGGAATGGGAAGAGGTGTATCCGGGATGTTACTACGGTACGCTTCTCAGTGAAATCGACCGGATCTGGGCGAAAGGTCATACTGTATTGTTCGATGTCGATGTCGTAGGCGGCCTAAATATCAAAAAGAAATTCGGAGACAATGCGTTATCGATCTTTATTCAGCCCCCATCTGTAGAAGTACTACGCCAACGCTTGACCGGCCGGGGGACCGATGCTCCTGAAAAAATCGAACAACGCCTGGCAAAAGCAGAATACGAAATGACTTTCGCAGACAAATTCGATACGATCATCGTCAACGATAAGCTGGAAGAGGCCTTCCGGGAAGCAGAAAAAAAAGTGAGGGATTTTTTAAAATAATGCTACAATGAACTATTTTACGTCAAAAACTGCGGAACAATTAACTCTGGTATCTATTTCCCATGCCCGCGAAGGGAAAGCCGGAGAATTAAAAAAAGCCTGTCTCGACCTCATCGAAAAGACCCGTCAGGAAGAAGGAGCTATCAGTTACCATTTGTATGAAGATCGGGAAGACCCCTGTCAATTCATTTTTCATGAAATATGGGCAAACGAAGAACTTTGGAAAAAACATACCCAAAGTGAACATCTGCAAGCTTTTCGGGCCCGCAGAGACGAACTGACAGACCGAAAACCGGTTTTACAACGCTGGGAACGTTCGGAAGCTCCGAATCCCGTGATAGTCCCGGATTCGTTGGTATTGTTCGCCTATAACCGGAACAAAGGAAATACTGAAAAAGAATGGCAAAAAATTCTCGAAGATCTGATTGCGCCTACATTAGCTGAAAAAGGGGCTTTGCATTATGAATTACATGTCAGTAAAGACGATCCGAAAGATTTCATGTTTCACGAAACCTGGCAGACTGTCGAAGATTGGAACGCTCACATGGCAGCCCCCCATTTGATCAGTTTAGTCGGGATCTTAGACCGGTATACAGAAAACGGCATTACCGTTATCAAAACCAAGCCGATCGATTAATGACTCCGATTATTGGTATCAGCACAAATCTCCATACCGTAGATAAAGGTAAATTTCTGGGGATGGAAAGGATATACGTCAACAAAGACTATATCGATGCAGTCGTTAAGGCAGGGGGCATTCCCCTGCTTCTTCCCCCGGTAGCCGATCGGGCTTCCATTGTCCGGTATGCCGAAGTCTGCGATGGTTTTATTCTCTCGGGCGGAGGAGATATCAACCCCATCTTATACGGAGACTTCCCTCATCCCTGCCTGGAGGAATTTCATACCGGACTCGATCGGGCACAATGGGCGTTGACCGAAGAAATCCTAAGGACAGACAAGCCTCTATTAGCCATTTGCCGGGGAATACAATTATTGAATGTCGTATTGGGCGGTACGCTTTGGCAGGATATCACAGCCATCGGCCATCCGGTTATGCTACACAGCCAATACAGCCCACGGGAGGATATTTTCCACCCGGTAAGTATTGAAAAAGATTCTATTTTAGGCCGACTTTGGGGAGAGCAACTGGAAGTCAACAGTTTTCATCACCAATGCCTGAACCATTTAGGACGTCACCTGAAAATCACAGCGACAGCCCCTGATGGAGTTATCGAAGCTGTCGAAATGCCCGATCACACTTTTGTCGTAGGTATCCAATGGCATCCCGAAATGCTCCTGGCCGGTTCGGACAAAATGTTACCCTTATTTCAGCAACTCATCGCTCACTGTCGGAGGGAATAACCGAACTTTCGGGTATCGTCGGCAAAAACAAAACCGACCTGTGGTATCGCCGGAATTTTATCATTCCATCCAACTGGAAAGGGAAACATATCCTTCTACATGCCGGAGCTGTAGACCGCTCCAAAGCCATGAAAAATACCGATCTGGTTCTACTTCCTGAGTCTCAAACTACTGATAACGGCCGAAACAACAGCGATAACGGCTCCAAAAATCAAAGCATATCGCATCCCATGTCCGGGAAACATAGCAAACAGGACTGCCACAAAAGCCGCACCGACAGTCTGTCCCAAGAGCCGGGCCATCCCCAGCATACCACTGGCTCCGCCGCTACGTTCTCTGGGAGCCGATGCAATAATCGTACTATTGTTGGGGGTAATAAAGAGACCGAAACCTATACCTCCTAAAAACATACGCCAGATAATATCGATATGTGAAGGATGTGCAGGCATCATCGCCAACAACAAAAGAGCCGTACCGAATATCATCAATCCGATCCCCCCCAATAAACCGGCATTGTAACGATCCATCAAACGCCCGGCCAGCGGAGCTGTAATCATAGTGGCCAGTGGCCAGGGTGTCAGCAATAACCCCGTCGCAACTTCACTCAGGTGTAATACCCGTTGAAAAAAGAAAGGAATAGACACCAAAGCCAGCATTTGTGCTATAAAAGAAAACACGGAAGTCAGCAAGGATAGGGAAAAGATCTTATTACGCAGCAAATCGACCGGAAGCAAAGGATAAGTCTGCATTTTCTGACGTTTGATAAAAAACCAGCCGATGATCAGCATGATAACAAAACCCGGAATCAGAATATACCAATGAATATCGTGAGCAAATCCATCGATTACACATATCAGCAAACCAAAAGTCAGGGCATTCATTACCGCACTCGTTACATCAAAACGTTGTCCTTCTACTTTTACCGGATTCCGGGGTAAAAACTTCAAACTCAATACAAATGCAACCAGTCCTATGGGCACATTGATGGCAAACAACCAGGGCCAATCGGCAATAGCTAAAATACCGGCAGCAACAGTAGGGCCGGCAGCAGCAGCGACAGCAATGATCAACCCGTTGATTCCCATTCCACGGGCCAAAAAACGGGCCGGAAAAATCACCCTCAGTAAAGCGGTATTGACACTCGTGATCGCTGCCGCACTGAAACCTTGTAAACCACGGGCTATAACCAAAGTAATAAACGAATCGGAAAGAGCACATATCAGCGAAGTCACTGTGAACATACTCAAGCCCAACACATACACCCGCTTATATCCCCAAAGATCACCCAAAGAGGAAAAAGCCAGTAAAGAGATGGTCATTGCTAACTGAAAAGCATTTACTACCCAGATAGAACTGGATGGATTGACATGTAAATCTCCGGCAATCGTAGGCAAAGCAACGTTCGCAATAGCCCCGTCCAACACGGCCATCGTCATCCCCAAAGCAATTACTGCCATGGCCCAATTCCGCCGTGGCAAAGGCAAACCGTCTTGTTGTATTTCACCCATAACAAGTTCATAAAGTACTGGATATAATACGAAAAGTCCTGAGTTTTGTTAGAACTCATCCTTCCTGTTCTACGTAAACCTGAGAAAAAGGCTATGAAAACAATAGACAAAAGCACTGTAAAAGAGTTCAATTTACAACGTTATCTTGGTAAATGGTATGAAATCGCCCGCTACGATCATCGTTTCGAACGGGGTCTGCATTATGTCACAGCAGAATATTCAAAACGCCCGGATGGGAAAATCAAAGTTCTGAATTGTGGTCATCAAGATGCTGTCGACGGTAAAGAAAAATGTAGTATCGGGAAAGCACGGCCTTCTCATAACGGTCAGCCCGGTCAATTGCAGGTCGCTTTCTTCCTGTCGTTTTACAGCGATTACAACATTCTCGAGTTGGACCCGGACTACCAATGGTCGCTGATCGGCAGTTCCACAGACAAATACCTGTGGATTTTAAGCCGTACTCCTCATCTCGACCAAAATACCCTAAACCAAATTCTGGAAAAGGCCCGGCAACGAGGATACGACACTTCCCGTCTGATTTTTCCCCAACAGCCCGAATCATAACTGCCGAACTCTTCTCATTATTCAGGGATCACTTTCGTGATCTCTTCTTTTTGAGTATAATAGAAGATACACCTCACTTCCTGTAAATCGGGATATAAGTTTATGCGCAAATATTCATATTGCGGGAGCTGCTTTAATGAAGCTTTGCGTTGGGCAGCATCCTTTGTAGTGTCGAGAATACGCAAGACGGCAGCTTTATCAGGCAATTTCGACTGTTCGACCAATTGCCGCAATCCGGCCCAATTTTCACCGATATATTCGAGCTCGATCTCTTGGGCCTCCATCTGTTTCCGTTCGACTAAACGCTGTTTCATTTGTTCGGCCCGTTGTTCGGCTAACGAGGCATTGAAAGTCGCCGTACCTATAGGAGACGAACTTCCGGCAATGACTAGTTTTTCCAGGCGCATCGTTGAATCCGATCGAAATGAATCGACCAACTTCATCATTCGTTTCATGCTCGAAGCGTTGCCGTCATATTCCCGGTTGAAGATATATTGTCCTGAAGGAAAGAAAAATTCGAATTCCGATACTTTTTGTACCATCACTCTTTCTTTTGCGTACTTCACCCGAACCGGTCCCGGCCCCATAGGCAACCAGATCACTCCATCGGCCAGGGTTAAAACTTCAATATGTTTCTCCCGGTCACAAGCCTCTAACGTCACATCAGCCCTCAATTTAGCTTGTGCCATCCATAATTCGAAAGGCACTGTTTCCGACAAACGGACCTGCATTCCTTCTCCTTCCGATATAAGCCGAAGAGCTTCGGGATAATCCGGTTGTTTATCCGTCAAGGCAGTTAACCGCTTTTCTTGCCGAAGATTGTTTTTTCCGCTAACGACCAAAGGAGTCAAATCATAGCGATGCCCGGCAGACAGAAAATAAGGTTGATAAACCATACGGGCACAGGAAGGGATAAACCCATGAGGTATATTCAATGTATAAACTATTTTTATCGTATATGGATCTGTATGTTGATCGACAAATAGTTGCAAGCGGGAAGGAGTAATAGTCAAAGCCGGTTTCTTCTCAATCCGTTTCACACCGCTCTCCAGCAACAATATGCATAAGCATCCCAATAATATTCCGATCGTTTTTTTCATTTCTGCCTGCTTTTAAAAAGATACATGAAACTAATACTTAATTTTGTCGGTCCCCAATAGTTGCGATGTCCGGTGTCTATAAATCGTCCGCATCGGTTACGTAAATATTTATCGTACTTCAAGTAAGCATACCCGATTCCAAGTTCTGTTTCCAAGTTCCAGTGTTTACCGATGATCCATTGGTAACCATAAGAAAAACCACCACCGACACCCCATCCGTCATAACGGTATTTTTTTAAACCACCGTTATATTTTCCTCCATGTGCATGTACTCCGATAAAATGCCCCATAAACCGGCGACAAGTCCAATAACGCCATTCCGGCTGAACCGCCCAATGCATAATCTTCTTATTCCCACGGAAATGAAAGGGATTATAATTTGCCGTCATATCTAATGTCATTCGCGGAGCTAAAGCGATTTCTCCACCGATATTCAAAGTCGTAGTCGCCCAATAGGCCAGATTTGTTTTCACGGCATATTTCTGTGCAAAACCGACACTCGATGTAAACAAAAGTAAAATAAATCCTATTCGTTTCATTCGCTCTATAACTTTTACCTATTTCTGACGTTTTTGATATTAACGAATACCGCTATCCTAAAGTTTTACTTATTTTTGTAAAAACAAAAGCTATGAATAAAAAGATCATCCGGAACGCCCGTATTATCACGATGAATGAAAGGTTAGATATTCTCCCTAACGGAAATATCCTGATCGAAAATGGAAAAATCAGTGCCATCACGACTCAATCTTTAGAAGATACCGATGCGGAAATCACAGACGCAGAAGGGATGTTCTTATTACCTGGGCTGATCAATACACATACTCATCTTCCTATGACTATGCTAAGGGGCTTTGCAGATGATCTTCCGCTGCATGAATGGCTTACCGGACACATCTTTCCGGCAGAAGCCCGGTTGGTGACTCCTGAAAATGTCAGAATCGCTACCCGGCTGGCTTTTATCGAAATGATCAAATCGGGTACGACCTGTTTCAACGACATGTATTTTTTCGAAGATATCATAGCCGAGGAGGCTAAAAATGCCGGTATCCGGGGAGTTATGGGAGAATCGATGATCGACTTTGCAACAGCGAGCTTTCAAACGGTAGACGAAGGTCTTGCCCGATGTGAAGCTTTGATCCGAAAATGGCAAGGAGACTCTATCATTCACCCTTCCGTTTGTGTACATGCCCCATATACCTGTTCCCAAGCCACTCTCCAACAATCCAAACAACTGGCAGACCGGTACGGTACTCTTCTTCAGATTCATGTCGCAGAAACCCGGCAAGAAGTCGAAGACATCACAGCCCGAACAGGCATGCCACCTGCCGAGTACCTCCATTCGATCGGGCTTCTCGACCGGAACGTGATTGCAGCCCATTGCGTATGGCTCAATCCGAAAGAGATCGAACTCCTGGCCCGAACCGGGACTTCGATCGGCCATTGTCCCAAAAGCAATCTAAAATTAGCCAGTGGCGTTGCAGATATAGACACTTACCTGAAAGCAGGAATTACTGTCGCTTTAGGAACAGACGGAACGGCGAGCAACAACACCCTCGATTTAGTAGAGGAAATGCGTTTTGCCGCATTGCTCGCTAAAGTCGTCCATTACAACCCGGAGGCTGTAAAAGCCCAGACAGCCCTCCGGATGGCTACCATCAACGGAGCAAAAGCCTTGGGACTCGACACAATAACCGGTTCGATCGAAATAGGAAAAAGAGCGGACCTGATATTGATACATGCAGATGCTTCCAATATGCTTCCTGTTTATGATGAATACTCAGCCATTGTCTATGCCATGAACAGTAAAAATGTACGCTCTTCTATGGTAAATGGGGACTGGATCATGCGCAACCGGATCGTATGCCATGTAGACAAAGAAAATACGTTGGAGGCAATCAAACAACTCTCCGGTCAAATCCGAAAAATGTAAGCGATTTTCAAAAATAATTTGTAAATTATTGTTGATAAAGTATAATTTTGTAGTTTAAAAATCAAAAACCAGAACTATGAAAAATTTAATATTTATCAGCGCATTTACCTTTTTATTCAATTGGACAGCAACAGCTGCCGGTCACATTAGCCGGGATTCAAGCTGGACATACGGAGGTAACGGAGGATTAAATTTATCTCAGGTTAGCTTAAACAATTGGGCCTCAGGAGGCGAGAATGCGGTCGGCTTCGATGTATTACTCAATTATAGTGCCGATTATAAAAAGAATAAACATTTGTGGCAAAACCGGATCGAAATGGCTTATGGCTTGAATCAAACGGAAACAAGCGGAACGAAAAAAACGAATGACAAACTTTATTTTTCGTCGACCTATGGCTACGGAATGACCAAAAGCCTTTATTTGAGTGCTCTGTTGAACTTCAACACGCAATTTGCGAAAGGGTATGATTATAAAACAGAACCCCGGACTTATATTTCACGTTTTATGTCTCCGGGATACCTGACTACCGGTCTAGGTTTGACCTGGAATCCAAAGAATTGGATAACAGCTACCTTTTCGGCCATTTCCTGGCGGGGAACTTTTGTCAGTAGTAAAATTCTTTCCGACGAAGGTTCATTCGGTGTCGATCCCGGCGAGCATCTTTTTTCAGAAATGGGTGGTAACTTAAAGGTAGAAGTAAAATACGAATTTCTGAAAAATATGACGATCTATTCACGAGTCGATCTTTTCTCGAATTATCTGGAAGATCCGCAAAACGTGGATGTCCGTTGGGATGTACAATTAAATATGACCGTGAATAAATGGTTTTCGGCCAATATTTCCACAAACCTGATCTATGACAACGATACTAAAATCGTTCAAAAAGATGGAAGTAAAGGGCCACGCTTACAATTTAAAGAAAGTCTGGGTGTCGGATTTCAGGTAACGTTCTGACTATTTTAAATATATTTCACATGTATAGCGCTTATTTCCCACAAAATAAATCTAGATTTGTAGTATAAACTATTTAGGTATGGATAAATTACTTTACGGAGACTTTGAAGAACAATACACCGATTACGAAACGGCGGAAATAGCTATTCTTCCTGTGCCTTACGATGGTACAAGTACTTGGCTGAAAGGAGCAGACAAGGGACCACGTGCCATACTCGAAGCTTCGCCCAACATGGAATTTTACGATATCGAAACCGATTCGGAAGTATATAAACACGGTATCGCCACTTTAGAACCCGTTACGGCCGATTCTTCTCCCCAAGCTATGGCTCAGGAAGTCGAACAGCGCGTGGAAGCTATCTTGAAAGATAAAAAGTTCCCGGTGTTATTGGGTGGGGAACACTCGGTCAGTATCGGTGCTTTCAAGGCTATAGCCAAATACTATGATACATTTTCTATCCTGCAACTGGATGCTCATTCGGATATGCGGGACGAATACGAAGGTTCGCCTTACAATCATGCCTGTGTTATGGCCCGGGGCAAAGAAATTACCCCAAGTGTCGTTCAGGTAGGTATTCGTAGCAGCGCCATCGAAGAAAAGCACAATATCGATCCGGACCGTATTTTTTATGCCCATGAAATTAAAGAATCGGACGATTCTACCTGGATGTACGAGGTGTCTCAAAAACTCCACGATAATGTGTATGTCACAATCGACCTGGACGTATTCGACCCCGCTTATATGCCGTCGACAGGTACCCCCGAACCCGACGGACTGACCTACCGGACAGTGTTGACTTTGCTCAAACTAATCAACGAACGCCATAATATCGTCGGTCTCGATGTTGTCGAACTTTGTCCGAACGATATCAACAAAGCCCCGGATTTCCTGGCCTCAAAACTGATTTATCAAATCCTGAGTATACGTTTCAAGCAATAACCCCGATCAATGCTCACCTATCTCATTACCGGAATAACCGTTGTGGTCTCTTTTATTTGTTTCAACAACAGACTATTGTTCGATAAACTTTCGCTCAAACCCTATCGGATTGTACATGCAAAGGAATGGTACCGTATCATTTCGCATGGTTTTGTTCATGCAGACTGGGTGCATTTATTCGTGAATATGTTTACTTTCTGGTCATTCGGCAAGTATATCGAAGAGACATTCCGTTATCTGGGATTCGGAGAAGGGGCTTTTTTACTACTCTATTTCGGAGGGATGGTTGTAGCTTCTGCCTCTGATGTGATCCGTTACCGTAATGCGGCATGGTACACTTCTATCGGAGCTTCCGGTGCGGTTTCTGCCGTTTTATTCACAGCCATATTCCTGAATCCGTGGGACAAAATTCTGCTTTTTGCCGCAATTCCCATTCCAGGTATTCTGTTCGGCCTTCTTTATTTAGCTTACTGCCAATATATGGCCCGCCAGGGAAGTGACAACATCAATCATAATGCCCATTTTTACGGGGCGATCTACGGTTTTTTATTCCCGGGAATCTTAAATCCGACGCTTTTCCATTTGTTTTTCAAGCAATTGATTTGAATTTTATATTTTATTATTTTTGTGAGAAAATAAAAACAAAGAATGTATCCGTCCGCATCTGAAATTTTAACGGCTTTTACAAAAAATCCGGACGAGGGAGGAAAATTATTATTCGAACGATACTATAAACCGTTAGTATTGTTTGCAGATTCTTTTTTGACGGACATTCATTTTTCGGAAGACATCGTACAGGATGTTTTCTATGATTTCATAAAACATCGTTCCTACCGCCAGATCGCCCCGGAAGCTCTCACCACTTATCTGTTCCGGTGCATACGGAATACCTGCCTGAACCGTCTGCGCAATCGCAAGCTTGTTATGGAAGCCGAATTGTTGAAATTCGAAGCAGCAGAAGAGGAAGCGATGACCATATCGCCCGAACTGATCGCTGCAATCCGGGAAACGATCAAACAATTACCTGACAAAACACGCCAAGTGATCGTTTCTATCCTGATTCAGGGGAAAAAATACAAAGAAACAGCCGAAGAATTAAATGTTTCTGTCAATACAGTGAAAACTCTACTCAACTACGGCGTAAAGCAATTACGGAAACAATTCCCCGATACACTCCTGCTAATATTTTATTGTATCGAAAACGACTCCCTGACACTATAACTTTTCAATTTTTTGAAAAATAATTGAAAAAATCATTCACCCATTTTTAAAGTTGTGTTATTAACTTATAACAAGTAACACTCTTTATGAACATATCTGATCCGAAACAACAAATACAGGACTACCTCGCAGGACAAATGAGTCCGGAGGAAGAAAAGCAGTTCGATTCATGGCTGAAACAAAATCCGGAAAGCCAAAAGCTGTTTAAGCAATCAGCCAAAGACTATCAGGCAATCCGTTGGACAGAACAATGGGACAAACCGGATGAAAAACAAGCCTACGCCCAATTACAGCAACGTCTGCACAAACACCGGCTGTATTCCGGTTTATGGAAATATGCCGCCTTATTCTTTCTCCTGTTGGGTTGCGGTATTTTCTTCTGGCAACGACACATACCGCAACCGCTTCCTTTAGCTTCGGTAGAATCCCGGGCGAATCACAAGTTCCCTACGCTGACTCTTTCCAACGGACGACAGGTACTTTTAGCCGATACTCTGCAAATCATCAAGGGGTCGTCCTCCAAAGTGAATATCCTGCAACATGACTCCGGCAGTCTGAGCTATACTCCGATCCGGGACACAGTTCCGATAAAGATCACATACCACACCCTCACCGTACCCAAAGGTTGTGAGTTTTCGCTCACTCTTTCAGACGGCAGCCATGTTTGGCTCAATGCCGGAAGCAAACTGAAATACCCGGAAGTCTTTGCCGGTGATCACCGGGAGGTATACCTCGAAGGCGAAGCCTATTTCGAAGTTACCCGTAACGAACAAGCTTCTTTTTCAGTCCATACCCGCGACATGAATCTACAGGTATTGGGGACCAGTTTCAATATCAAAGCCTACCCCGATGAGACGGAAACGGTAACTACGCTTCTTTCCGGCAGCATCGAACAGCATTACCCTTCCTCCCGGCAAACCCTAAGATTGTTGCCCTCACAACAATCCCATTTCGATTGTCACACCGGTAATTTACAAATTCTAGAAGCTGATCCCGAAGAAGTGCTGGCCTGGAAAAACGGAAAATTTATCGCCCGCGACAAAACTCTGGAAGAAATTTTCAGAGAGCTGACCCGGTGGTATGATTTCGAAGTAGTTTTTACCCGTCCGGCCCTCAGGCAGCTACGCTTTCATTTGCATACCAACCGTTATGCCAGCATCCGGGAAATTCTGGATAATCTGCAATCGACCAACGGTATTCATTTTTCCTATATCGGTAACAAAATATACATCAGTCAATAAAAACAGGAAGACGCCCTCACATCTTCCTGCAACAGCTTAGATAATCATCCTATTAATTAACCAAAGCTAAACAAAGTTATGAGAAAAAAACGAAGATTACAACAAATCCTGCGAAAGATGAAGCTTCTTGTTCTTCTAACGTTAGTGGGATTTTGTACCTGTCAGGCTGCCGTAAGCGCCCAAAACAGCAAAATCACACTCTCTGCCACCAACACGACTTTAGCATCCGTCTTCCGGCAAATCGAACAACTGACGGATTACATGTTCATTTACAAATCCGGTGATATCGCACCATTCACGGATATCACCATCGACCGCCGACAGACCGAAGTGAACCGTATCCTCGACGAATGTCTGAGCGGAACAGGGTTAAGTTATACCTTCAAGGATAACCTGATTATCATTCAAGGTGCAACACAACAAGCCGAAGAGAAAAAAGTGAACGGAAAAATAACCGACCGGCAAGGTCATCCGTTACCGGGTGTGACAGTAATGATCAAAGGCACCCAGATGGGAGTCGTTACAGACGCCAACGGAAAATACACCATTGCCTTGCCCGACGCAAAGGATATCTTTTTGCGTTTCACCTTTATCGGCATGAAACCGCAAGAAATAGCCTACACCGGACAACAAGAAATCAATGTGACCCTGCATGAAGAAGCTACAGAGATAGATGAAGTGGTCGTTACCGGTTATCAAGTCATCGACAAAAGGAAAAACACCAGTGCAGTGACAACGGTGAAAGTGGACGACATCATGATTCCTGCAGCTACCTCCATCGACCAGATGCTGGAAGGCCGGGTTCCGGGAATGATCGTGATGAGCAACTCCGGCGAGGTGGGCGTCGTACCCAAAATCCGTATCCGCGGAACTTCCACATTGATCGGTAACCGCGAACCGCTGTGGGTGGTGGACGGAATTATCGTACAGGATCCTGTGCAGGTTTCTCCCGAAGAATTGAACAATCCCGATTACATCAACCGCATCGGTAACGCCATTGCCGGCCTGAACCCACAGGATATCGAGCGCCTCGACATTCTGAAAGATGCTGCCGCTACAGCATTATACGGAGCCAAGGCAGCCAACGGCGTGATTGTCGTGACCACGAAAAAAGGACACGTCGGTGCGCCGATTGTCAATTACAACATGACCACCACTTTCCGCCAACGTCCGCGTTACACCGACCGGAAAATCAATTTGATGAATTCCCGCGAAAGAATTCAGTTCTCGCGAGAACTTTTCGACAACCATTATCGGTATAGTTACAATGCCAACATGGTGGGTTACGAAGGAGCGTTGTACGAACTTTACAACGGAAAAATCAACGACAAGCAATTCGCAGAGAAAGTGGCTAAACTGGAAACCATGAACACCGACTGGTTCGATTTGCTGACCCAAGACACCTGGTCTCACCAACATACCCTCAGCATATCGGGCGGTTCGGAACAGACACGCTACTATTCTTCGCTGGGTTACACCCGTGACAATGATGTCATCAAAGGCAACTACAACGAGCGTTATACGGCTGCCATGAACCTCGAAACCACCTTTAACAAGTGGTTTACCGCCGAATTGCAATTCCAGGGCAATCTCAGCAAAAAGAAATACAATCAAGATGAAATTGCTCCGATAGACTATGCTTACAATTCCAGCCGGGCAATTCCCGCATTCGATGAAGAGGGAGAATATGCTTATTATGAAAAATACATTAATAATAGTAGCTCAGGCAGAAGCTATCTCAACTACAATATCTTAAATGAACTGGAAAACAGTTATTCCAAACAACACGCGTCAAGCATCACGGTCAATACGAATCTGAATTTCCGCTTCACCGACTGGCTGAATGCCCAGGCAATTCTTTCGTACACGAATTCCAATACAGAAATCGAAGGGTACTGGGGTCCTGAAACCTGGCACGCCGCAGGTTTGCGCGGAAACAATTACGGAGAAAAAGAGACGTCCTCCAGTAGCTTGCTTCCTTTTGGCGGAGAACTATCCCAAAATCAAACGCGGCAAAACAGCTATACAGTACGTCTGCAAGCCAACCTGAACAAATATTTCGGAGCGAACGAACAACACAACATCAGTGCCAGCGGCGGTTTCGAAATGAGTTCATCCCACTATAACGGATTGGCTGCCGTTTATCGCGGCTATTATCCGGATAGGGGAAAAATGTTCGTGAACAATATCAATGCGGAAGAGTGGCCCGATTACGCAGCATGGGCGGCAAACAATACCCCCACAATCACAGATGACTTGTCCAATATGGTTTCAGGGTATCTGACCGTAGCATACAGTTACTACAATTATTTCACGCTGAATGTAAACGGACGTACCGATGGCTCTAATCGTTTCGGAGACAAAAGCAACGACAAATTTTTGCCCATTTGGTCGGTATCGGGAAATTACAATCTTTCGGAACACTCGTTTATCAAACAGCGCAACTGGTTGAACTATTTGAGTCTGAAAGCCTCTTTCGGTTATCAGGGAAATATGCTCTCCTCCGTTTCTCCGATATTGCTGATGAAGAAAAATCCTCTCGATCCCTATTATGGAGAGATGACGGCAGCGGTCGACCAAATCCCCAACCCCAATCTAAAATGGGAAAAGACGAAATCGTTCAATACCGGATTGACTTTCATCTTATTGGACAAGCGGATTTCGGTGGAGGCGGAATATTACTACAAACGGACGAAGGATGCTTTCATGACGAAAGAGGTTGCCAGCATGAACGGTGTCGATTCATATGCCATCAACGGCGGAGATATTGAAAACAAAGGCTTCGGCGTCGACGTGACACTCAATCCCATCCGCACGAAAGACTGGCACTGGACGTTGTCCACCTCCTTCTCCAAGGACTACAACAAAGTAAAGAACGATCCGGATGCCCAGACCTATGATTATCTGGATTTCCTCAATGGTACGGTCGTGGTGAAGGACAAGGCAGTCAATACGTTCTATTCCTATAAATTCATAGGTTTGAGTCCATTGAGCGGAGGACCGGTATTCGATGACTACGAAGAACGCCAGCACGAATTGGACGGCTTGAGCAAATACGAAACTTTCAAAAAAGTGCTGACCGCATCGGGACGCCGCGAACCCTATATGTCCGGCAACCTGACAACAAACCTGAGCTATAAAAATATTCGGTTGAGCGGTACTTTCGCTTATAGCTTAGGGGCAAAAGTCCGTCTGTTTCAAATGTACCGTTCCGAGCTGATTGCCCCCGAAAGCAACCTGCGCCGCGAATTGTTGGACCGTTGGCAGAATCCCGGAGACGAAAAACATACAAACATTCCGGCAGTCATCGGAAGATATGAACCTTACTATTTTACTTACAATGAACATTGGTCGCAAACTTCTTATTACAATGTGCAACCCTTTGCTTCCAGTCTATGGAACATGTACGATTATTCGGACCTACGAGTGGTTAGTGGCAATTACCTGAAATGCAACAACCTGATGGTGACCTACGAATTCGGAGAACGCATCCTGTCCCAATTGCGGATGACCCGCCTGGCGCTCTCCCTCTCGGGAACCAACCTGTTTACCATTTCTTCCAAGAAATTGAAAGGACAGACGCCGACCCAGGGATTCACGGAAGTCTCCCTGTCCGATCGTCCGACTTATTCCTTTAGTTTGAGTGTTTCATTTTAAAACAACCGGTTATGAGAAATATTTTATTCACGATAATTATTGCCTCACTTCTGACCGCTTGCTCCAACTTCCTCTCCGACTATTCGCAGGATTTGTCGAAGGTGGAGACAGTAGCGGATTTGGACGAACTGCTGCTGGGAGATGCCTATCTGCCCGTCGGTTATTATGAACAATACAATTCCAGTGTGGCGCAGCCATACAATACATTCATCCATATGATGTCGGATGAAATCCAACAAAACCGTTCAACGAATGAAAATGAACATAGTGCCATGCTCAGCTCGGAAGATATGTTCGGTTATTTCACCTAGCAACGGTCGGTAGGAATAAACTCCTTGGAAACAGCGGTCGGGACGGAAAACGAATGCTGGAAAAAGACCTATAAGTACATCAATACCGTCAACATGATTTTGGACGAACTGGGAAACGTCACTGCCCGAAACAAGCGCGAAGAAGCCGATAAAATCCGGATTGAAGGCGAAAGCCATTTCCTACGCGCACTGTACTATTTCACGCTGGTGAACCTGTATGCCGCCCCCTATGAACCGGAAAAGGCGGCAACAACGCCGGGCGTACCGTTGAAACTGACTTCCTACATCGAAGACAAGGAGTACGAAATGAATCCCCTGGAGGAAGTGTACGGGCAGATTATCGACGATTTGGAAGAAGCGGAAGCCTGCCTCAAGCAGACGGAACCCGTCTCCATTTACCATGCCGACCTGACAGCCACCTACTTGCTTATGAGCCGCGTATACCTTTATATGCAGGATTACAAGAACGCCCGGAAATATGCCGAGGATGTCCTTAGCCGCAACAATACGTTGGGGGACTTAAATACCTTCAATGACGAAACGGGAAATTTCTTGAACAAATCTTTACCCGAGGTTATCTTCTCCATGGGAGGTCACCAGTTGTCGACAGGCATGATGGGTTATGAAGGCAGAAGGCACTATGATGACGAACGTCCCTTTTACATTTCGGACGATTTGATTGCCGCTTTTGATGATAACGATTTGCGGAAACAACATTACATCAAAGAAGAGGGAAGTTATTATATCCTTCAGAAAGTACGTTGGGACAGTAAAGACCACCCGCTTGCCAAATGTACGGTTTCCGAGAACTTCCTCTTCCGGACGGCAGAGGCTTATCTGAACCTGGCGGAAGCCGCCGCATTGGACGAAGACGAAGAGAAAGCCCGGGAGATGATCGGATTGTTACAAGCAAAACGCTTCGCCGTTACACCTGCCGTGAACGCTACCGGTAACGATTTGATCGATCTGATCCGGGAGGAACGCCAGCGTGAATTGTGTCTGGAAGGACACCGCTGGTATGACCTTCGCCGTTACACCGTATGCACGAAATACCCCTGGTCTAAAGTCATCCGTCACGTCTATTGCGATTACAAATACGATCGAGCTTCTTATAGTTACATCGCCTACAAACAGCGGGTATATGAACTCAAAGAATACGACAAAGCCTACACCCTTGCCCTGCCGCACGAAGTGACCGAATTCCAGAATACGTTGAGTCGGAACGAACGTCCGGAACGGCAACCGGTAGAAACCATCGAAGACGACGAAACGACAGAGGAATGAAACATTCACCATTAACTGAACAAAAAATGAACAAGATATATTACTTCTTATTTCTTTCCCTCCTTTTGGGAGCTTGCACGAAAGAAGACGCATTAGAGCCCACCGGGGCGAATGACGACTACTTTACGGTGCCGGCAACGGCCACCGACCCGGAATCGGTCATGAGACGTGAATTTTACGAAGAGACAGGGGTACATTTGCTCTTCAACGATACCCTGCGCCACGAGCAGCGAGGCACGTTTGAAGACGGGAATCCGCGCTGGTACACGGAAACCATCGATCTCGGCTATTCTATGACTTCACATGATGACGCTCCCGAACTGACTTATCTCCAAACCGGACAGGAAAAAGAAAAAGCTGTGGAATTTGTCAGCAAATATATCCTTCCACACTTGGGACAGGCGGTACGGCCCTATTCGTTTCTGATGGTAAACACCATATACGGAATGGATCCTGACACATATCGCAGGGGTGTTTTGAACTATTATGTCGGTATGCGGACGATGGCGTTCAGTATGGAGCCGGTTTTCAAACTGGAAACCGAAGAGGAGTATGCCGCACATTGTATCGCTATTTTCCAGGCGTATGTCAAGAGTAAATTGAGCACGCTCGATGACGCAGCGACAGAACCCTTCGAGTTAATCAGCGATGAATGGTATTATAAAGAGTATGCAGATTTTGATGCAGATTTTTGGGACAAGTATGATGCACTTGAAGCAGAAGGCGATGACGACGGAATCGACGCCTATTGTAAAGACATTGCCAACCAGTGCGGTTTTATTCGGTTTGATAATTATTTTTGTGACTTTCCTAGCCGTGTAAGCTATGATTTGGAGGATTTCGTAAAAGCTGTCTTAGGCACTCCGGAAGAAGAATTCATGGAAATGTACGAAAACTATCCGTTAGTACGTGAAAAATATACAATTGTACAAAAAATCATTGCCGACATGGGATTCATATTTTAAATAGATAAGCGTATGAAAAAGATTATTTTCTATATATTGGTTGCTTTGCTCGTCGTAACTGTCGGGTGCAACGATGATGACAACAGTCTGCCGGTCATAAAACCCGAAAAAACAGGTACGGTGACCATCGGAGAAAACACGTACGGATGGGCACGTTATGCCGGATTGGATTGGATGACCTCCAATTTCAAGGAAGGCACCCCTTATTATGAATTGACTTATATCGACCAATATGGTTATACAAATGATTTAATTAATGATTGTGAAGACTTGACTCCGGAGGAATGGGACAGATACGGGAACCTTTATTCCTATGAGGAAGCAAAAGCCAATGCACCGGAAGGCTGGCGCCTGCCCACCGACGAGGATTGGAAAAAACTGGAACGGGCAATGGGCATGTCGCAGGGAGATGCCGACGCCATGGGATTCCGCGGGACAATGGAAGGCACTTTGCTGCAACAGGATGTAACGGGGACGGGTATTGCATTGCCTCTCGGTGGATATGCCATTGTATTAGGTCGTCCGGCCACACTGCGCTTCCGGCATTGGAGAGAGTTCGGATATTTCTGGACGGCTACGGAAGAAAAAAATGAAACTCCATTTCCGGATGCTTATTATCGTAAGATTTCTTTCCGCTCTTCCCAAATCGAACGAGGAATAACAAGAATCGTGGATTCAAATTACGAAACCAATTATCCGAAACACATGAGTGTGCGCTACGTCCGTGATGCCGTGGATTAATATCCGGATGATATGAACGACGCGAGAGTGCCGATATACTCTCGCGTTTATATGCTTTTAAAAACATCATAACATGAAATTTTACCTATCCATTTTACTTTGCCTAGTGTGCCTGAGTTGCGCCAACCAGGCAGATCAATACATCATCCGGGGCAGTTTTCCCGGATTACAGGACGGCATGACCGTCCGCCTGTTGAATGCCGAGACCCGTAATAAAGACGAGCAGCTGCTTGCCGCAGATACCGTGAAAAACGGCCGCTTTGAATTGACCGGAAGCGTCGATGCGCCGGTAATGTGCCATCTTTGGATCAGCAACAAGGACATCGTCAGCAATAAGAAACAGAGCCGCTCCCTCGGGACCCGCCTGTTCCTCGACCATTCCGCTATCAAAATCCGCACCCCACATTTCGACAGCCTATACTATATCAGCGAGTACGGCCCCGACGACCGGGAACTGCTGACGGAAGTAGTGGGCGGCACTCTCCAAAAAGATTACATGGACTACCGGCAGACCGTACATGCCAATGAACTGGAATACTCAAAATACAACAGTATCTTGAGTACACTGAATTGGGACAGGATGGCCACCCCGGACAAGTATACCCCGGAAGAATACCACCGCCTCTACACCGAATCCTATCGTTTGAGAAAAGAAGCGGCCGAGCGGCTGCATGCCGACCGTATGGCCTTTATCCGCAGCCACCGGCAATCACCGCTTGCCCTGTACGTTGCCAATGAAATGATTTCAAAATCGTTCTCCGTACCTGCCACGGATCTGGAAGAAATCCTCGCCCGGAACTGCCGTATCAGCGACACCGCCCGTGCAGCCCGTTTCTGCCGGCAAGCCGAACAGGCCTGCTATTTCTGCAAGGATATCCATTATCCGGATGTTCCGCTCCATACACCCACTTTCGATACCACCCTCCTATCCGCACACATCCGCCCGGGACATGTCACGCTGATCGATTGCTGGGCTTCATGGTGCGGTCCCTGCCGTGCCGCCATCCCCAAGGTGAAAGCCCTCTACGACAAGTACGGGCGCGACCGGTTCGATGTGATCAGCATCTCGCTCGATTCGAAAAAAGAAGACTGGCAAAAAGCCCTCGAAGAGGAAAAAATGCCCTGGCCACAATTCATCGCAGGCAACAGAGGATATAAACAACTGACCTCGCGCTACAACATCAGCAGTATCCCCAACCTGATTCTCATCGACGGGAAAGGACAAGTCGTGTGCAACACCTTTTCGCCCGAGGAAATCAGAATCGAGTTGGAACAAATACTAAGATAGTCCTCACGAACTTACAGGAAATTGTATTTATTCTTAAAAACTCAAAAAACAATGAAACGAATTTATTCTATAATTATCCTGCCCTTACTGGTTGCCTGCAGTCACACCCCGGCAGATCATTTCGTATTACGCGGCATAGTGCCTGGAGCTATGGACAGCACCGAAGTCGACCTGAGGGTAGATGGCCGTGTCATCGAACCGATCGAAGGCTATATTATCGACGGTAAATTCGAACTAAAGGGGCAGTTGCCTGCCGGCGCAGTTTACGCCCGGCTGAGCATGAACAACAACGATATTGCCAGTCGGAAAGGCATCCGGGAAGAAAATGCCGTTAAATATGTAGAAGCCAATATCTTTATCGAGAACGGGAACCTGACCTTCTCGACCCCTCATATCGACAGCCTTCCGCAATCGTTCTGGCGCTACGACATTCGCCGAGAAAACAATTACACCCTGAAAGGCTCCGCCGCCCATGACGTTTTCGACCGTTACCGCCGTGCAACCCTGGATTTGCAATACCGCCTCCGCCGGGAAGAACGCGCTGCGTGGGAGGAAAAACGCGAACCGGACGCAAAAGCCATTGCCGCGATGCGCAGCGAACTGCGTCAGGCTACCCACGAATTTATCGCCGCCAACCGCCATTTAAGTGTCAACCTACATTTAGCCGAAATGTTAGAAATGGAACCGTTTACCTACACCCAAGCCGATCTTGACGCCGTGACAGCACTTTTTGCCGGCTATACCGACACATTGCCGGCCCTCCGGAAATTCCGCGAAGATTACCGTGCCGCTTCGGCTTACACACAAGGCAAACCGTTTGCCGGAGGAGAAGTATACAATCTCCAGGGCGATACCCTCCGTCTGGGAACTACCCCGGGACGCTACACCCTGATCGACTTCTGGGCATCATGGTGCGGTCCCTGCCGTGCCAGCTTCCCGCATTTGCGCAAGGTCTACGAAGCCAACCGGGAAAAAATAGAGTTCATCAGTGTCTCTCTCGATAAAAACGATAGCGACTGGCGCAAGGCTACGGATGAAGAGAAACTGCCCTGGCAGCAATATTGCGCTACGCCCTCTTTCTCCCGCGCCATCGGGAAAGCATACAAAATCACCTCCATCCCGACTTTCTTGCTTATCGGCCCGGACGGAGGTATCATCTTCTCCGGTCATGACAGTAATGACCTGGATGCACAGCTGGAAAAACTATAAACTCCGAACCCCTGAACCGATAAATACATGAAAACACATTTAAAACTGATTGCCGTACTCTTTCTCGCCGGCTTTGCCCTCCTGGGGCAAAGCTGCGCGGAGGAAGAATTCCCGCCGAGGCCTGGCCCTGCCTTTCCGGCGGATGTCACAAATCGTTATGCCTTGCTGTTACAGGAACAGCTGCAAGCCGACGGTGCTGCCTACGACCGCTATACCGAAGTCCTGTCCGACCGCACTCCCGTCTATGAGGAAGTGCGCTTCGCCACCCACTCGGCTTACGGTTTATGCTACATCATCCCGTATTGCTCCCCGTCCGGTCCGACCATCGAAGGTGCCGTTTACCTTCCTGCCGGAGCTACTTGTGCAGAAGACGGCACGGTCACCTTCGACGGCTCCCTCGGAACACCCATAGACATAGACGCCCCGACAATCAACCGTGACATACCCTTCACCGAACGCTACACCTACTCCATGCCCTTTAAACATTTACAGGACAAAGGATGGAACGTCGACCCCGAACTGCTCCTCTACGCCGAACTGCTGGACAACAAAATCCTCCCCCTTTCCCCCGAAGACTTTCCGGACGGCTTCATACACACGAAAGCAACCGTAAATATACTGGAAATTTGTATGCGCTATGAGTCCGAATATGTAGGAGGAAGGACAGATGCCGTTATAGGAATGCACCCTGATTTATTAATCAGGGTAATTGAAGAATCGCTTAAAAGACTTGGCATCAGAGACCTAGATAATCCATGCCAGCATAGATTTTTAACCATGATTATTTCCATTCCGGAAAATAAGTTGCCTTCATATAGCGTTAATGTTTTCATCGATCAATTGATGTTTGAGATAAGACAAGCTTTAATTGTACAGGGTTTTGAACTTTCCATTCAATACACTTTCGAATTCAAACCTTACACAGTAAGTGGCGGTAGTTCCACAGGAGAAAGCGGAGGAACAGGCGGTAGTAGCGGAGGAAGAGGTAGTGGAGCTTCTACTCCAACGCAGCCTTCTTCTTTCAAAGAACCGCTAAAAGACAATAGTGCGATGAGTAAGCAAATACAACAAGAAAGCGTGGAACTGCAATATATGATATTCAGGGAATCGGATAAAGCCTGAAATGAAAAAAAGAGCCAAACAAGTGCAAATATAGCCGTTGATATACTGTGTTTTATGCGGTATCAGATTCGGGAACAACTTTTTAATTTGTCTTAATCCGTTGCAAGTTTTTTCGGGATATATGGGAACATTTACGGGAATTTATTATACCTTTGCCGCATAACCGAAAAAACAACGCAGATGAAAGTTACCGTCTATCTGAAAAAGTGCTCCCCAGACACCTCGAACATCTGTTTCCGGGTACGGGAGAAGAACGTGGACATAAAGGTCGTTTCCCCACTTGAAGTGCAGGACAAGTACTGGGACACCGACAGCCTATGTTACAGGCGAACGACGGCTGTGCCTGCCGCCGAGCAGAAACGTTTGCCGGAACAGATCGCCGCCATCATCGAGCGGGCTGAGAAGACCTTCTCGGACAAGGCGGACAGCCGGTGGATGAGACAGGTCATCGAGGATGTGCTGTACCCAGCCCGGGCATTCGAGCGGGACCACTCGAACCTTCTCGCCCGTGTCCACGAGTATTTGGAGAAGTTCGACGGTGCGGAGAGGACGAAGGAGCATATCGTCCGTTTCGAGCGCAAGATGACCCGCTACCACGACTACCGCCGGAAGATACTGGGCGAGGCGGACTTCACCCTCTTCGTGGAAACCGTCACGCTGGAGCAGATGAACGCTTTCCGGGATTATGTGGTGAACGAACATCTGCTGCGGCAGGAATATCCAGACTTCTACGCTCCCCGCACGCTCATCAACCACCGTCCCAGGTCACTCTCCGGCACGACCGTCATCAACACCATGAACCTGTTCTGCACCTTCCTGCACTGGTGCAAGAAGATGAAGTATTCCGACAACGAGGTCTATGTGCTTTACGGCTGCAAGGAGCCGACCTACGGCGACCCGTTCTTCCTCACTTCCGAAGAGAGGAACATCCTCTACGATGCGGACTTGAGCGACAACCCGAAGCTGGCCGTAATCCGGGACATCTTCGTGTTCCACTGCTATGTCGGCTGCCGCGTGGGTGACCTTTACCGTCTCACGAGGGACAACATCAAGGACGGCTTTCTGGAATACATGCCGCAGAAGACAAAAAAGTGCCAGGCAAAGACCGTCAGGGTGCCGCTGCACGAGAAGGCGTTGAAGATACTGGAACGGTATGATGCGGGTGCCGACAGGCTGTTCCCGTTCAGGCAGATACACACCTACAACCTCGGCATACGGGAACTGCTGAAACGCTGCGGCATAGACCGTATGGTGACCATCCTTGACACGCACGGCTACAACACCGTGCAGAAACCCTTGTACGAGGTGGCCACCAGCCACACGGCACGCAAGACCTTCGTGGGCAACCTTTACAGGCAGGTTCCCGACCCAAATCTCATCGCCTCCATGTCTGGGCACGTGGAGGGCAGCCGGGCGTTCAGCCGCTACCGTACGATAGACGATGACATGAAGCGCAGGCTTGTGGAAATGATAGACTAAATCGGAAAGGAGGATATATATGAAAGTGACCGCATTCATCCGGAAGACCGCCGCCAAGAACAACATCACGGACCAGGCACGTGTCTATTTCCGTGTACGTGACATCGGCGGCGTGGACATCAAGGCAGCGAGCGAACTGTCCATCAACCCCAACCACTGGAGCCCGGAACGGCAGGGCTACAAGCCCCGCG